>MDTB01110562.1_pt1 | contig 55781 bp, 54 predicted proteins | sample 811161 | NCBI WGS metagenome assembly MDTB01 (sample SAMN05326650, study PRJNA326480) | marine metagenome | isolation source: seawater | place: Mediterranean Sea | collected 2009 | reverse complement strand
TCTTAGGTTTAGATGATGCTGACTGATCATCACTAAATGGTCCTCTAGATCTTTTTCTCTTAGGTTTAGATGATGCTGACTTTTTAAATTCTCTAATTTTAAGATTTCTTGTAGGCTCAAAGCCTTCTAGTACTACTTTGTTTATCTCAATATTAATAAATCGTTCTATACTATATAATAATTTTCCTTCATCGCTACCTACTAGTGATACTGCAATGCCATCTTTACCGGCTCTTGCGGTTCGTCCTATGCGATGAATATAATCATCTGGTTGATCTGGCAAGTCATAATTTACTACATATGGTAGCTTTTCAATATCTAATCCTCGGGAAGCAACTTCAGTGGCAACTAATACTTGGGCTTTTCCAGATTTAAAATCATCTAGAGATCGAGATCTAACTAATTGTGATTTATTACTATGTATAGCCAAAGTTCTAATACCTTCGCTTAAGAGGTATTTAGTTAGCCTATCAGCTCCATGTTTGGTTCTAACAAATACTAAAACCTGATTCCATGACTCGGACATGATCAATGCTAATAACAATTTATTTTTTTGCCCCCTATCAGTTAGATAGACAACTTGCTTAACCTTGTCTACAAATTTATTCTTTCCGGCAATCTGAACTTCTTTTTGACTATTTAAAAAATCATTAGCTAGCTCTTTAATAGGAGCTGAAAAAGTAGCAGAAAATAAAAGTGTTTGACGTTTTTTTGGAACTTTTGCTAAAATTTTTCTTATATCCTTGATAAAGCCCATATCAAGCATCCTATCTGCCTCATCGAGCACGATAGTCTCTACTCCAGTAAGGCTGATAGATCTTTGCATCATATGGTCAAGAAGGCGGCCAGGTGTAGCGACAACAATGTCTACGCCTTTTCTTAACTTTGCCTTTTGAGGGCCTATACTTACTCCACCATATATTTTAGCAACCTTGAGAGGTAAGTAATTAGCATAATTATGAACATTATCAGCTACCTGAGAGGCTAACTCTCGAGTAGGAACAAGGATGAGTGCTCTAATTTCCTTACCTTTTTGTCTTCCATTTTTTAATTTTTCAAGTAGTGGTAAAGTAAAGCTAGCTGTTTTGCCTGTACCAGTAGGGGCGCCTGCTAATAAATCGTCGCCACTAAGGATAATGGGTATAGCTTTCTTTTGTATAGGCGTAGCATTACTATAGCCTTTCTGATTAATAGCTTTTAGTAGCTCAGCTGATAAACCTAATTGGTCAAATGACATAATAGTTAACTCACTAATCCTCTAATCGATCTCTTTCTATCAGACTCTTTTAAATATTTTTTTCTAATTCTTATGTTTTTAGGAGTAACTTCTACCAATTCATCATCATCGATAAACTCTAGGGCTTGCTCTAACGAAAATATTATAGGTGGAACTAAAATAAGATTTTCGTCAGTCCCAGCTGCTCTAATATTTGTTAGCTGCTTACCTTTTGTTGCATTTACTGGCAAATCATTTTTCCTGCTATGGATGCCTATTATCATACCCTCGTAGATTTCTACTCCATGACCTATAAATAGCTTGCCTCTATCTTGTAAATTAAATAGTGAATAAGCAAGAGCCTTTCCTTTGGCCATAGAAACTAAAGCACCGTTAATACGTTGACCTACTTCTCCTTTAGCTTTTTCTGCATAGCTTTCAAAGACATGATAAATTAAACCAGTACCAGCAGTTATAGTTAAATATTCATTTCTAAAGCCAATTAATCCTCTAGCTGGAATAATATACTCTAATTGAACCCTTCCTTTGCCATCAGGATTCATATTTTTAAGGTTACCTTTTCTATCAGCTAGCCTTGTCATAACAGCTCCCTGGTAAGGTTCTTCAAAATCTACTATTAACCTTTCCCATGGCTCTAACGTTTTACCGCCTACAACCTTTTCAATTACCTCAGGTCTTGAGACAGCTAGCTCGTATCCCTCCCTCCTCATTGTTTCTATTAGAATAGATAAGTGTAACTCACCCCTGCCAGAAACTTTAAACTTATCTGGATCAGTTGTATCTTCTACTCTCAATGCAACGTTATGCTTTAATTCCTGATTTAGCCTTTCTCTTATTTGTCGACTAGTTAAGAACTTACCATCTTGGCCAACAAAAGGAGACTTGTTAACATGAAATGTCATGCTTATTGTTGGCTCATCTACTTTCAAGCTTGGTAAAGCTTCTGGAAAATCTTTATCACATAATGTATCGGAAATTTGCAAATCATCAATACCACTAAATACAATGATATCGCCAGCACTTGCAAAATCTGTTTTTATTTTTTTTAAACCTTGGAAGCTAAAGATTTCAAGAACCTTAGACTGCTTCTTGGTTTTATTTTTATTGATTATACTAACAGTTGTATTAGACTTTATTGATCCTCTTGTAATTTTCCCAATGCCTAATACACCAACATAAGGATCATAGTCTAAGCTAGATACTTGCATTTGAAAGGTTCCTTTCTCATCAACATCCGGTGGCGGGACATTATTTATAATTGACTCTAATAGAGGAGTCATATCATTAGTATTTACCTCAAGATCATAGCTAGAGAAGCCTTTTAGAGCTGATGCATAAATAATAGGAAAATCTAGTTGTTGATCTGATGCGCCAAGTCGATCAAATAGATCAAATGTCTGATCTAATACCCACTCAGGTCTACTTCCATCACGATCAATCTTATTAATAACAACTATTGGAATAAAGCCAAAATCAAAAGCTTTTTTAGTAACAAATCTCGTCTGAGGCATAGGGCCTTCAACAGCATCAACTAAAAGAAGAACACTATCAACCATAGATAGGACTCGTTCAACCTCACCTCCAAAATCGGCATGTCCAGGAGTATCAACTATATTTATGTGCCACTCTTTCCATTTTATTGATGTATTCTTGGATAAAATAGTTATTCCTCTCTCTTTTTCTAGATCACTAGAATCCATTGCTCTCTCAGGAATAACTATTCTAGAATCTAAGCTTTCAGATTGTTGTAGTAATTTATCCACTAAAGTTGTCTTACCATGGTCAACATGGGCAATAATAGCGATATTACGAAGCTTCTTTTCTAAAGGCATAACAAATGAAGTTAAAAATATGGAAAGAGAGCATCATACATTGTTAATGCTATTAATCAATTATCTTTGACTTGGCTCTACAGTCTTGGCAGTGAATCTATAATAACTCTATTATTTCTCTTTAGGGCAAAAACTACCTTCTCAGGAGATGTGCGATTATCTAAAAAAGCAGCTCCTGTATAAGTATTATTATTAAATTCAGCATAGTCTCCAGTACAGTTCGAGTAAGTAATAGATCCCTTATAGGCATTATAATTTGAATTAATAACCCCAACCGTTCCATTGAGAATACAATTTGTACTTGCTGACTGCTCAAATATTACGCCATTAGATGACACAGTTAGAGTTTCGCCTCCATCATTATAGTTACCAGCAATTGTCGATAGACTTGAGTCTCTATCATATATGTTTAAGTAGTTTAATGATGCAGTGCTATTCGATGACGTCCCAAGAGTAGTGGTACAGGAATATATTAATGAAAACGATTGTCTTTCTATAATTGTTCCAGCCCCAGAACAATTGGCAACAGTAGAGCCATCCTCAAACATCCATCCAATATCAGTTATAACCTGCCAGCTAGCAGAAAAGCTATTACCGGAAACTACAGCAGTCCCTCCTCCAGATTGGTTATCTGAAGAAAAGAAAAAGATTTCACCAGTATCAAGAGTCGCTGCATCTACTGGTACTCCATCTTATGTTCCTGTCCAAATACCTCCTAAAGACTGATTTGTTGAAGCTGAGCTAGAGGGGGTAGAGGCAGTCGAGCCTCCTCCTCCGCCACCACAAGCAGCAAGAAGGATAGAAAAAATAAAATAAACAAAAAATCTCATATCTAATTGTACTATTATTTATAAAATCTTTATCTATATATTAGTAAAAGATCAAATGTTTAATTAATTAAAAATGGTGGGGGCAGCAGGATTCGAACCTGCGACCAGCGGCTTAAAAGGCCGATGCTCTACCAACTGAGCTATACCCCCATTAGATTTATATATATTATAAATTACTTAAGACTTTATATACAGAGTTGGATCACTTATCCCCGCCTCTTTGAAGCCTTGTTGTCTAAATCTACAGGAGTCACAATTACCACAAGCATTACCGCCTTTATCTGCTGAGTAGCATGAGACAGTGATGCTATAATCTACACCAAGAGATGTCCCTAATTTAATAATTTCAGACTTTGATAAATTTATTAAGGGAGACTCTATCGATATATCTAAACCTTCAATAGCTTCCTTTGTAGCTAGATTTGACATTTTTTGAAAAGCATTAATAAATTCAGGGCGACAATCAGGATAACCAGAATAATCAATCGAGTTTATTCCAATAAATATCTTACCAGCCTTAACAACTTCAGCTATAGCTAGAGCAAAGGAAAGAAAGATAGTATTTCTAGCTGGAACGTATGTAATTGGTATGCCTTTTGTTGCTACTTTAGGTATGTCAATACTCAAATCCGTTAGTGCCGAGCCTCCAATAGCATCGAGTGGTATATTAATTAAACGATGGTCCTTGGATTTTAACTTCCTAGAGATTACTGCTGAAGCCTCAATCTCAGCAATATGACGTTGACCATAATCAAAACAAACTGTATGGCATGCTAGACCTTTATTTTTTGCTATTGCTAATACTGTAGCAGAATCTAATCCTCCTGATAATAAAACTACGGCAACATTATTCTTAGTGGCCACGTTTATCACCCCATATATACTTGTGCACTTGAAGTTGTAATCTTACTGGTAAGCTATCATCTAAGATCCATTTTGATAAGTCAGTAGATGACAACTCGTTATGACTTGGAGAAAAATAGATTTCACAATCTATAGACTTATAAGTAGCAACTAAATCTTTTGCCCATTCATAATCTTTTCTGTTACAAATAACTATTTTCAAACAATCCTTATTGGTAAGATAAGACAAATTTTCTAATAGATTTTTATCAGACTCACCAGAAGATGGAGTTTTTATATCTAAAATTTTTATAACATCAGGATTAATATTTTTTATATTGAATGCTCCACTTGTTTCAAGGCTAACTGAATATTTCTTTTTGCATAACGCATCTAGTAGTAATGAGCAGCTCTTTTGAGCTAAAGGCTCCCCACCTGTAACACAAACAAACGAGGAGTTTATTTTACTGATTCTATTCATAATCTGAGCAACTTCCAAATAGTTACCACCAGTAAAAGCATACTCTGTATCACAATATTTGCATCTCAATGGGCATCCAGAAAGCCTAATAAATATGGTAGGTATTCCAGTAAAAATAGCCTCACCCTGAATAGAGTAAAAAATTTCTGATATTTTTATTTTTTTTGAGCTCATTCGTGTCTAGAGCATATAGTTTAAGAAATTTAATTATTCAGCCAATAAACTTATTCTTTCAGAGGCTAAACGTGATAATGTTGAGTCTGGAAACTCCTCAATAACTCTGTTCAAGTACAAAAAAGAATTATCAGGCTGTCCAATCTCATCAAAACAGAAACCTATTTTTAATAACGCATCTGCTAGCTTATCAGAAGACTCATATTCATTAACGACAGACTGGAACATAGGAATAGCATCCTGAAAGCTACCTTGCACATAAAATGTTTCAGCTAACCAGAATTGAGCATTATCAGCTAGATCGCTAGTAGGAAAAATAGTTAGAAAGGTTTGAAAAGCTTCAGCTGCACTTAACCATTGAGACTGACGCAAAAGCTCAAAAGCTTCATTATAGTTATCTCTATCGTCTCCTGTAACAAAATCATTAGAAAATGAATCATCAACCGCTACTGGGGGCAAGTTAGTAATGAGATTTACGCTTCCACCTTCAAGAATAGTTAATCTATTATCTAGATCAATATATATATCCCTCTGACGATCAATATTATTGGAAAACTCATAAGATATTACTTCTACTTCTCCTCTTAATTCTTGTAGCTCTCTTTGAATAAGGTCAAGTTGAGAAACTATCTCAACTAAGCTTTCATTATTAACAACCCTCTCTATTCTTTGGATCCTAGTTTCCATTTCAGTCAATCTTACAAAAACAGGATCTTCAGCTTGAGGCAAAGTTGTGCAGCCTCCTATAAATAAAATTAAATAAAAAAATATTTTTCTTATCATATCAATCAATATAAAGTTAATAGATGATTTCAACCCTTCTGTTTAGGCTATAAGACTCTTCATTGCTACCTATTACAACAGGCCTTTCTTCTCCATAGCTTACAATAGTTATTTGATCATTACTTGCTCCCTGCAGTAATAATAAACGCCTCACCGCTTGCGCTCTTCTTTCTCCTAATCCAATATTATATTCCCTACTACCTCTCTCATCAGCATGTCCCTCTAATCGAATGGTTATCGATGAGTTATTTGCTAACCTGTTACCATGGGCTAATAATGTAGAATTAAATTCAGGATTAACATCGCTTTGATCAAAATCAAAATAAATAAGTAGGTTAGAAAGTACCTCTTGAGTACTTGTATCTTCAAAAATATCAGGATTAGATGATCCAGAAGCACCCGAGATCATTGCTGACTCATTACTTCCATTAACGCTAGAAGAGCTGTTATTGCTTGTATCAGAAGCAGTGCCATCTTGCTGAGTTGGTGAACTAGAACAACTAGCTAAAATAATCGCTAGTAACGAAAAAAATAATAAATTAATTTTTTTTAACATATCTGATCCTTTTGATTAAATTTCTTAAATTATAGTATAGCTAAACTAATCTTCAAGGGAAGGCGACCATACCGGCTCTCTTACATCTCCCACAACTGAAGCTATCTTTCTTCTGATTCTACCATCAGTACTGACCGAAGATAATACTCCTGACCCATTTTCTCTAGTTGCGAATATTATTTGGGAGCCATTTGGAGAAAAGCTAGGAGATTCATCAAGATATCCTCCGCTTAGCACTTGAGTTAGACCCGACTCTATATCAACAAGAGCTATCCTATAATTATTATTTGCGCCTCTATGAACAACAGCTAATTGATTACCATCCGGACTTAATCTAGGTCTAGCATTATAAGTACCCTCAAATGTAACTCTACTTATATTACCACCCAATCTAGTATCAACTTTATAAATTTGAGGATTGCCTGATCGATCAGAAGTAAAGTAAATAACTTGACCATCAGGTGACCATGCTGGTTCTGTATCAATGGACGGGCTTCTTGTTAATCTAGTCAATACCTGCCCATCTATATTGAGCATATAAATATCTAAATTACCGGTATCTCTAGATAAAGCTAATGCTAGATATCGCCCATCCGGAGAAAATGAAGGAGCACCATTAATACCCAGCCTATCTGAGACTAAAGTTCTTGTTCCTGCTTCAATATTTTGAATATAGATAGCAGCTTTATCTTGCTCGAAAGATACATAAGCTAATTGTGTTCCGTCAGGAGACCAGCTAGGTGACATTAAAGGCTGAGGTGAGTCAGCTATAATTTGTGGGTTCTCTCCATCTATATCTGAAACTATTAACCTATATCTACTAGTATCTCCTACACCTAATTGGCTAATATAAGCTACTTTTGTATTAAAAATTCCAGTAATTCCAGTAAGTTCGGCAAAAATCATATCAGAAATTTTGTGTCCAACAGATCTAAAGCTTGAGCTATCCGATAACAATCTAAAAGCCAATAATTGCTCGCCTCTTAAAACGTCAAAGAGTTGGAAATGAATAGTAAATTGATCCTGTCCTGAAGAAATAATCCGACCAATAACAAGAGCATCGATATCAAGAATCCTCCAGTCATTAAAATCTACATCACTTGGTAAGATTGGTCTAGACAACATACTTTCTTGTGGAAGAGTGGTAAAGCGACCGCTATTAATTAAATCTGACTGAATAACATCCTGTATATTGGAGATTTCAGAACTAGATAGAGATTGTGAAGTAAAAGGCACAACTGCTATTTGTATTGGCCTTTCAACACCTTGACGAATTTCAATTCTCAATTGAGCTAAAGATTGAGAAGAAAACAAAATCATTAAAGTGAACAAGCTTAATGTTCTAAAATAAAAAAATATCTTCAAGTGTTTATCCTATAAATTAAATTAATCATCTGGTATAAAATCAATAATAAGATTCCTATCAAATAATGATGGAACAGGTGGTCTAGGTAAAGGAGCTGATCTTAGAACTGCAGCTTCTAGCGACCTAATTACAACTTCATCTCCATTACAATCACCAACAATGACATCAACTATATCGCCACTTGGTATTTGAGTAACATTTAGTTGGCACATTAAACCACTAATCGTACTAGGCGGCTTTATCCAATTACTTTCAATCCTTCTGACAAGCATAAGATTATATTCCTCAAGCAATGATAATTCTTCAGCTTGCCTAGCTTCTTGCTGAAGATCTAATTCTCTTTGTATTTGTGCTTGAAGATCTGATTGTCTCTGTCTTTCTTGATCTGCTTGAATCTGCCTTTGCTCTTCCTCAATTCGTCTTTGCTCAGCATCTCTTGCTATCCTTTCCTGTTCAGCTTGAAGTGCTTGTAACTCACTTCTTTGTTGATCAGCTACTTGCTCTGCCGCTTCTCTCTGTGACTGTAGTAACTGTAAAGCCTTTCTTTCAGACTCAACTTCTGCTAATGCTTGCTGTCTTTGTGCCTCAATTAGTTGCTGCTGCTCTATTCTATTAACCTCTTCTTGTCTTTCAATTTGATTTAACCGATCAATTTCTCTTTGAATGTCGTCAACATCAATAAGAGTTGCCTCTATAGCTATATCTTCAATATTTGCTACTCTTAACTCCTTGGATGAAAACGATAATCCAAGACCAAGAATAGTTAAAGCAACAATGTGAAAAGCAAATGAGTAAAAAAAAGATTTTATGCGAAGTATAATCACACAGGTAACCTAAAAAGGATTTATAGAAACGGGGTCAGTGATGAAGCCTATTTGATCAGCACCACCTTGTTGAAGCAAGACCATGCCTTCAACTAACTTATCATAAGAAATAGATCTATCAGCATTGACCAATATTGGAGTATTAGGATTTCTAGTAATTATGGCTGCTGTTCTCAAGGTTACAGTCTGGTTATCTATCGGTTCATCCTCTTTATCTCCAACATTTAGATAAAAAGAACCTTGATTATCAATACTAAGAACTAGTGGCTCATTATTTTCTAGGAAGCTAGGCTCTAGGGGCTCTGATGCAGCATCAGGCAAATCAACCTTTATACCCTGAGTCAGTAGAGGAGCTGTAACCATAAAAATAATCAAAAGAACTAGCATGACATCGATATACGGTACTACATTTATCTCTGCTACAAGCCTTCTGTTCGTAATTTTTTTCATGAAGCTACTTAACCAACATATGTCTTTCAAGGATAATTGAAAATTCTTCCTTAAAAGTATCAAAGCTTAATTCAATTCTTGAGATTTGATCAGCGAAACGATTGTAAGCAATCACCGCTGGAATTGCAGCAAAAAGACCCATTGCCGTTGCTATTAATGCCTCTGCTATACCTGGTGCTACTAAAGCTAATGTAGCACTTTGAATGCTACCTAGTGCCTGAAAGGAATTCATAATTCCCCAAACTGTCCCAAACAAACCAACATAGGGGCTTGTAGAGCCAATTGTTGCTAAGAAAGATAAGTTTTTCTCTAAGTTATCAGTAACCTTAATATGAGCAACTCTCATAGAACGATTTACACTTAGTAGCATTTGTTCTGTAGCAATATTTTTATTTGCATATAAACGTGAAAATTCTTCATAACCTGACTTAAAGATTATTGACGAGCCACTAAGATCACTATCTTCTACATCTTTATAGGAATTGTATAAAGCCTCTAGTTCCTTGCCAGACCAGAACAGCTTTTCAAAATCCTTTGACTTGGAGTAAGTTTCACTAAGTAATTTATTTTTTTCAAAAATCACTACCCAGGATAAGACTGAGCCTACAAGCAATGCCAACATAACAAGCTGAACAACAAAGCTAGCTTCTAGAATTAAATTAAGTATCGATAAGTCTGTATTCATTTAATATCTCTGTCCTTTAGTTTATTTACTAAATCTTTAGGTATTCTTACTGGTTTAGATCTTATTGTATCTATACAGGCAACTTCTGCAATCCCAGAAACCAATAATTTCTTATAAAGAAGGTCACCAGATTTTTCTAATACAGAGCTCTTATAAATGCTTTGGTCAAAAATAATTTTTGCTCCCGATATAGAATGTATCTTAGCAGTTACGAGTAATAAGTCATCTAGGCATGCAGGGGTAATAAAATTTACCTCAATTTTTGATAAAACTAATAAAATATTATAACGAATCTTAAGGTCGTTATGATCTATTAAGGCTTTTCTTAACCATTCAGTTCTAGCTCTTTCAAAGAAGCGAAGGTAGTTAGCATTATATACCACTCCTTGTGCGTCAGTATCTTCAAGATATACACGACATTGAATGTAATGATCCTCAGATATCATTTTTTTATTTTTATCAATTATCATTTTTAAAAGGATCAGCCTGCTCAGGAGTATTTATTTCATTCGGTACATCAATATTAAAATATTTATATGCATTAATTGTTGCAATCCTTCCTCTAGATGTTCGCTGAACAAATCCTTCTTGAATCAAAAAAGGCTCAACAACATCTTCAAGCGTTCCTTTTTCTTCTCCTATAGCTGAAGCTAAATTCTCTATACCAACCGGGCCTCCAGAAAATTTATTAATGATAGTTAATATTAATTTTCTATCCATACTATCGAATCCAAAAGGATCAACCTCTAACAAGTCCATTGCATCTGATGCTACACTTTTAGTAACAATGCTATTAGCTTTAACTTCAGCATAATCTCTCACTCTTCTTAGTAGTCTAATTGCTATTCTCGGAGTACCTCTTGCTCTACTTGCAATCTCACTTGCTCCATCGTCATCAATACTTAATTTGAGAATTTTAGCAGTACGTTGAATAATTAAGGACAATTCATTCTTAGAATAAAACTCTAATCTTTGAACAATTCCAAATCTATCTCTAAGTGGAGATGTTAATAAGCCCGCCCTAGTAGTTGCTCCTACAAGCGTAAATGGAGGAAGGTCTAATTTAATTGATCTTGCTCCAGGTCCTTCGCCTATAATAATATCTAATTGAAAATCTTCCATTGCTGGATATAACGCCTCTTCAACAACAGAGCTTAAGCGATGAATCTCATCTATAAACAAAACATCTCTTGGCTCTAAATTTGTCAATATAGCTGCAAGATCACCAGCTTTTTCTAGCACAGGACCCGAAGTTTGCCTTAGATTAACTTCAAGCTCATTTGCTATTACATGAGCTAATGTTGTCTTACCTAGTCCTGGCGGACCAAAAATTAAGACATGATCTAGCGAGTCTTCTCTCCTTTTAGAGGCCTGCATAAAAATCTGCATCTGATTTTTTACCTGTTGCTGACCAATATATTCATTTATCTTTTTAGGACGAATTGTATTATCTAAAAAAGATTCTTCGGATGAGCCAGTATCCTTTACTAAATTTTCTTGACTGTTAACATCATCAACCATATTGATTCTTTAGTGCCTGTCTTATTAGCTCTTCTGTGCTTAGTGATTTATCTAAGGATTTCAACATTTTTATTATCTCAGGACTTCTATAACCAAGCGCTTCTAATGCGCTCTGAGCTTCTACTTCATTATTACCAGAACCTTCTATGATCGTTGTTAAGGATATATCTGATATCTTATCAGCCATATCAACTAATAATCTTTCAGCTGTTTTATTTCCTATACCTGGTATTTTAGTTAAAGCCGTAACGTTTTTTTCTACTACACAAGATTTAAAGCCTTCAATTGAAATACCTGAAAGTATAGCAAGAGCAATCCTTGATCCTACACCAGAAGTTTTTATTAGATTTCTGAATAACTTCTTCTCTTCTTCTGTAGAAAATCCATATAATATATGAGCATCATCTCTAATTAATAAATGAGTAATAATTTTATAGTTACTGCCAACATCAGGTAAATTATAAAAAGTTGCCATGGATACCTCTATTTCATAACCAACTCCATTTACATTTAACACAATAAGGGGCGGCTTTTTTGAAACTAATTCACCAAAGAGGTAATTAATCATAATGCTTTATCCTAATTATTTTCAAAATACTTTGAGCTTGATTGATTTGAGTGACACAAGGCAACAGCCAAAGCATCAGCAGTATCTGGTTTGGGAGCATCTTTTAGTGCAAAAAGAATTTTAATCATATGTTGTACTTGAGATTTATCTGCATTTCCACTTCCTACAACTGCTTTTTTTATCACCTTTGCGGCATATTCAAAAATAGGCAAATCTAAATTAAAAGATGCGCTTAAAGCCGCTGCTCTTGCCTGCCCTAACTTTAGAGCGCTATCTGCATTTTTATGAACAAAAACTTTCTCAATAGCAATTACATCAGGTCTGTGCTCTTCAATAATTTTTTTTAATTCATAGAATATACTTTTTAAGCGATCATTATGATCACCTTTTGTTTCTATTGTACCAGCTTTAATTAAAATTGGTTTTTGATTAAACATTATAAGACCATAGCCTGTTTTTCGTGAACCCGGATCTATTCCTAGTACTTTTGACGATTCATTCATGAAATATCAGCGTCTAATAGTGAATCAGGTATATTAGCGTTAGAGTAAACGTCTTGAACATCATCTAACTCGTCAAGAAGATCTATTAGCTTTATAAGCGATTCTGCATCAGACCTACTAAGTTCCAATCTATTCTCAGCCCGCATGGTAACTTCTGCTAATAAAGGTGTAAGGCCCGAATCAATCAATAAATCTTTAATTCTATTTAATTCGCTGGAAGGTGTAAGAATATCAATTGAATTATCATCATTAATTATGACATCATCTGCCCCTCCATCTATAACAACCTCCATAATCTTTTCCTCATTACTACTATCAGGATATGATATCAACCCAATAAGATTAAATAGATAGGATACAGCGCCATCCGCGCCTAAGTTACCATTAAATTTTGAGAGCGCATGCCTTACTTCAGCCACTGTCCTGTTTTTGTTATCAGTTAAACAATCAATAATTATTGCAATACCTCCAGGTCCATAGCCTTCATATCTAACTTCTTCATAATTTACACCTGTATCTTCTCCAGTACCCCGCTTGATTGCTTTCTCGATTTTATCTTTAGGCATGCTTTGTGACTTAGCTTTATCTATAGCTACACGAAGACGGGGATTTGACCCCGGATCTCCTCCATTTTCTTTAGCTGAAACAGTAATTTCCCTAATTAGCTTAGTAAATAACTTACCTCTTTTTGCATCTTGAGCACCTTTTCTGAACCTAATATTTGCCCATTTACTGTGTCCTGCCAATTTAACCTCCTATAACTCAATAGTTCCATTGAAAATCAACATTTAAGGTGACATCTGGAGCAGTTCGAACAATAAGATCTTCTCCAATCGATAAGGCTATATCTTTATTATCGCTAAATCTATAAAGTAAGCCTAAATTACCCTGTATTGATGTTTTAAATTCATTAAGAACACTATTATAAAATGGGCTGTGGATATCCATTTGTGCTTTTAGAACTAAATTTTCAAAAACTCTATAATTTAAACCAAAAATACCTAATCCAATATAGTTAATCTTATTACCAAACATCTTAGACTGCCCGGTTTTTAAAAGTCCTAAACCCCAGAAAAACCGATAATTAGAGCTCAGTAGATCATTTTTAATTCTTTTGAAATACGAGATAGAAAAATCTGTATACCCACTTCCAAATAAATTTTGATAATCTCCAGTTGGCATTTTAACACCTATGGAAAGAATAGACTGGTCATGAATAAATTCTTTTCTATAATTTAATTGAATATCTCCCAACCCTTTGACTGTATTGGTCAAATGAAATATTCTTGACCCATCAATTGCATAGGAAATATTCATTAAATCTTCAGGATACTGGCTCCTATTTCCATCAGGCATACTAAACGCTTTATGCCAACCATCTATAAAATCATCTAAAGATCCACCAGTATGGACTATTTGTGGAATCTGTAGATCTAAATATGCATTATTAGCTATTTTTTTTTTAATTATCAATATATTACGATGGGTCTCACCATCTTGTCTTATAGATTCATTAGTAACATCAGCTAGTTGAAAATGACTAGCTCTTTCTGTTACAAAGCCAATAGAACCCTCCTCCAAATGATAATCCGGCCAAGTAGGAACTCCAAAAATAGAAATCATCGGGTTCAAATTTCGAAGCTTTATAGGCCCAAAGTATGTTGCCCCATGAGCAATTGAAGTAGTAAAGAATAATATATAAAATACTTTAAAGAAGAGTAGTAAGCACTTCATTAATATATTATTTTAATACTGGCAAAAACTTTTGTATCCTTTTTCCAGTCTCAACCTCACCAGTATAGATATTACCATCAGAGTCTGTAGCTATTGCATTAAGCCAATGAAACTCTCCAGCATAGCGACCATTTCTTCCAAAATGTCCTAAGGTTTCGCCTGAGAGACGATCGACAATCCAAACAACATTATTAGTCCCATCACCTATATAGGCATACTTTTGCTCAGGATCTTTAGATAAAGCCAATTTATACATTGTGCCGCATGGGGGAACAAGGGTATCACCTCTCAAAGATCCACATTCAATAATACCTGTCTCTGAATTCTCATATTCCGGTGGCCAGGGGCGTCTATTTCTTTCTCCTGGTGTTATTTCTGCACCTACATAAATATCTTCAACCCAAGTACCATCCTTTTGATAGACACCCATGCGATTTTGGCCTCTCTCCCCAACATAAACTAAGCCATCATTAGATATCTCAATAAAATGAAGGGCAGGTGCAAATTGTACCTCCTCAGGTGGAAGATTTATGCCATCAAACACATATGGCGCAAGAGGCACATTAGACACTTCACTTAAGGGCATGCCGTGACCTCCCCAACCTCTTTTATAGTCACCACTATCCATATCATAAACAAGAACTCTCTTTTGCTGAATAATATAAATTTCACGAGCATCATTATCTAGCTGGAATCGACCTTTATTAGATAAAATATCAGTTTGTTGATTATTTTCCTCCCAATCAGGATCGGTAGGTCTTCGTCCAAAATCCCAAACAAACTCGCCATCTTTAGTCCATTTCGTAATACTGCTTTGTGCAGAGGTACCAGCAATCCAAACAAAATCTTCATCATCAACAATAATTGTTTGGAGACCTCCTTGAGGAAATAAAGGGTGATGATCAGACCCGCCCCAAGATCTTAGGACGTTACCTTCTTGGTCCATTTCAATAACCGCAGGTCCACGAATACAGCATAACTGCCTAGGTGGATCAAATTCTGCACCTATTTCATCACCACGGGCACTATTGTCTCTATTCATCCACCAAATATGGTCATCTTTATCCACAAAGATACTAATTGCTTGTTGATTACTCCAATTATTAGGTAAAGTCTTAGGCCAAAAAGGATCGACCTGAAATAAGGGCATACCATTATCATCATAGGCCCTCTCTAAGGAAGTTTGATTTTGCATATCACTACATGCAAGAAAAATTAAAGGTAGTAAAAATGATAAAAATAAATTTATTTTTTTTTGTATTCCGGATCTCATGATATTACTCCTAAAAGATTTTAAATAATTAACTCTAGTTTGGCGCCCTTGAAGAGATTCGAACTCCCGACCTAGCAGTTAGGAACCGCTTGCTCTATCCAGCTGAGCTACAAGGGCATATAAATCTATACACCGTCAGGGTTAACTTCTTCTGCTGAGCTATGTGCTTTCATAACTCTTGAAGGGTCCCCTCCATCTATATTTGACCCAGTTGGTATCCAGGCGCATGTTGTTTCAGGATTAACCCAAATAGTTTTACATTCTGCAGGAACAAAGTATTCAACGAAAACTAATTCTTCATCACTATCATTTATAAAATTATGTCTTTCAAACTCATAATTATAAAGAACATCACCAGCTCTAGCCGGATGAGGCTCCTCACTTAATAATGCAGTGGCATTGCCACTAATTATATATTGAAAATGTTCAGCTCCCTCATGATGGTGATTTGATGCTGATGTTCCAGGAGGATAAATTATCATTTCACCTTTAATCGCCTTTGTACCAAAAAGAGTTGGTGTAACCAAGTATATTCTTGTCCTAGCATCATGCTCTGAGTCTAAAGTAGGCTCCTCTCTCCAATTAACACATCTAAAAGATAAGGCATCGGGATCAAATTCTGGGTCGTACCTATCTGCGTTAGGAACTCTTCCATAAAGTATTGCAACTTCCTCTTCGCCAGAAGTTATGGTTCCAGAAAAATTAGGAGGTAAGAAAACAACATGATCTATAGTAAGGTCTTCAGATACATCTGGACCAGTTAATGATGCTTGACCTTCCAAAATCTGAAACCACGCAAGATCCTTCTCATTAACGTTAATAGAAATTTTCTTATTTGGCTTTATTGACCATCTATCTAAAAGTATACAATCACTTTTAACTCTCTCGGGTGTAATAAGAGGGCGGGTATATAGACCCTCTTGCAAACAAATCTCTTCTACACTGTCATAATTAAAAAGTACTGGCATTAAAATCTCCAAAAATTTTCATATTAATAACATTATATTGAAAAAAAGGACATAAAAAAAATATCTCTTGCTTATAAGTCATTACAGCTTATTCTATAACCATGAGCGATATATATCCCAATAAAACAAAAATGCTAGGCTTTTCATTGCCAGCACTTGGCTTAAATACTCTAGTTACTGCTATTTTTGTATTTGTGCCAGTTATCTATGCAGAACATAGAGGTATGGATCCAGCGCTTGTTGGTTTAATATTTTTTCTAGCAAAAATTGTAGATATGGTCGCTGCCCCTATTTGGGGAAACTTCATGGATACCCATAGAACTAAGTTTGGAAGAAGAAGACCTTGGCTCATAGTATCAGTAGCTATTCTGGTTCCAGCTGTTTTTATGCTCTTTAATCCTCCAGATAATGTATCTACTCTCTATTTATTCTCTTTTCTAGCAATGCTATACATAGGCTGGGATGCATGGACTATTAGCCATACATCGTGGGCATTAGAGCTATCAAGAGACTATGATCGTAGATCAAGAATTACTGGCCTTTTGCAAGTGATGTCAATGCTAGGGGCAATAATAACTAGTCTTGTGCCAGCTACATTAGAAAGAATGGGTATCTTAGATTTTGAAACCAAGACTTCAATTATAGGATGGGCAATTATTTTTATTCTGCCAATCACAGCGTTTATATGTGTGTTGAGCGTACCCGAAAGACGGACTGATAACAAATCACATATTGGCTTTAAAAAAGGCCTTAGCATTCTTATGAACAATTTTGCATTATTAAGACTGCTAACAGCAAATATTCTAATTTCTTTTTCAACCTATTTTGTCCAAGGTTTATTTATTTTCTTTGTCTCTTACACATTAAGGCTCCAGGATTGGACTGGGATGATACTTACATCCTTGTTAGTAGGTGGCTTAATTGGATTACCAGTCTGGTTATTTATATCTCAAAAAGTAAATAAGCATAGAACAGTTCAAATAGCTATGCTAACAGGAACAATAACACCTATCAGTTTACTCTTTATTCCCCCAGAAAATATTTTTTTAAGTGTTCTAGCGTTCTTAATTGTGGGTCTAAATACTTCAGCAAATGAATTTCTACCTAGAACTATGATGGCAGATGTATGCGATAAAGATCATATTGAAACTGGCTCAGAAAGGATGGGTCTATATTATTCAATACTTCAGTTATCTAGTAAGTTTGCATCGGGAACAGGTATTTTAATAGGATTTTCATTTTTGTCTTTCTTTGGTTTTGATCCGGAGCTTGGAATAGACAATCCTCAAGAGTCGTTAGATAGATTAAGGTATTTAATTGTCTTACTACCTATTATCGCTAATGCCTTAGTAATCATACTTATGCTTAAGTACCCTATCAGTCGAGAGGATCAAAAAAATATGAGAAAAATAATTGAATCCAAAGAATCTAATTAAAACCTAAAATCCCTCTGTAGATGTAAATAGACCAACCCTTAAATTTGTAGCACGATATATAACTCTACCATCTACATCCATTTCAGAATCTGCTAGGCCAACTATAAGTTTTTGTTTTATGATTTTTTTTATATCAACCTTGTAAGTCACTACCTTGCTAGTAGGTAAAACCTGTCCTTGAAATTTAACCTCGCCTACACCCAAAGCCCTACCTCTACCAGTTCCACCATTCCAAGCCAAAAAATATCCTAAGAGTTGCCACATAGCATCAAGCCCTAAGCAGCCTGGCATAACGGGGTCATTCTTAAAATGACAACTAAAAAACCATAGTTCTGGAATTATATCTAACTCAGCAGTAACCAAACCTTTACTGAACTTACCTGTATCATTATCTATATGAGAAATCCTATCAAACATCAGCATATTCGGAAGAGGTAATCTTGCATTCCCTTTACCAAATGTCTCTAGATTACCAGCATTAATCAATTCATCTCTTGAATAAGATGATTTTCTTGGCAGTCCAGTTAAAGTATCTATTGCTTCTTTATCAATTATCATAAATATATTTTCTCTCAATTCTTGAGCCTAAGCGCGTTAAAAGTTCATAACCTATAGTATCAATACTACTAGCAATACTATCGATATCTGAATTGTTACCGAAGATCTCAATGCCACAACCAATATATAAATCTTTTTTGGGTATACTAGAAACATCAATTGTAATCAAATCCATTGAGACGGGACCAACTATTTTCACTTTTTTGTCATTTATAAAGCAAAACTCTCTATTACTCAAGGATCGTGGAATCCCATCTGCATAGCCAACACCAATAGTCGCAAGTAAAGAATTGGCAGATACTTCTGAATTTGCTCCATAGCCTACAGTTATTTTTTTATTAGCTTCTCTTAACTGAAGAATTGGTGCAGTAAGTGAAAAGACCTTTTCCATTGGGTTTTCTAGATTCTGGAAAGGACTCATTCCATATAAAGCAATACCAGGCCTAACAAGATCACCTAATAAATCAGGTCTTTTTAAAATAGTTCCAGAGTTGCCAACTGATGTTCTTACTCCAGGGAATAATTTTGTTAATTTATTAAATAAAATAATTTGCTCATCATTAATCAAATTATCAGGCTCGCTTGAACAAGAAAGATGGGTAAATATAAAAGAGATCGCTAATTTATCGATTAGATTTTTATTTTTGTAAAGCCTAAGAACATCACTTTCTGCTAAACCTAACCTAGCCATTCCAGTATCAAAGTGTATTGCTATAGGATGCTCAGTATCGCTACTTTTATCAACCCAGCTATAAATCTCATCTAAAGAATTTAAAACGGGGATTAAATTTTTTTCAAGAATTAATTTAATATCTGAAGAAGCTAAACCATCCAATATAAATATATCTATATTTTTATATTTATTTCTTATTTCAATAGCTTCATAAATATTTGCAACAAAATAATTCCTACACCCATTACTATACAAACAATCTATTACCTCTTCCACACCAAGACCATAAGCATTAGCTTTTATAACAGCTCCACATAAAGAAGAGCTTGAATATTTATCAAGCATTTTATAATTTCTTGCTAATGCAGATAAATTAATTGTTAAAAGAGGTTTAGTTTGCAAATTATTGAAAAAAATTTCTAAAATGAAATAAAGTATAGTTTAATTAATTTATTAAAACATATAGAGTATCTGTATCCAAATTTATTTATAGGTTGCCTGGCTTTGAAAGAATTTTTAGCATATAGAATATTTGAATCAAATGGTCGATCATCTGGAAGGCTAGAAAAAATATCAAGTGTTGATCTTGGTATTAATGATCTTTTTGTTAAGGTTGAGTACTCTGCTATAAACTATAAAGATGCACTCGCGGCTACTGGGCAAGCACAAATAGCTAAGAAGTTTCCACTAATTGGTGGTATTGATCTTATTGGAACCGTACTAGAATCAAAGACAGATAAGTTTCGTGATGGAGAAAAGATAATTGTTACAGGCTCTGGTCTAAGTGAAACTCTCAATGGTGGCTACTCAGAATACGCTCAAATAGATTCTGATTTAGCTTTTCTCATTCCTGAATCTATTAGTACTAGACTAGCCGCAGGTATCGGCACAGCTGGTTTTACAGCTGCTCTAGCTATTTATAAAATGAAAATAAATAAGCAAAAGTTTAGTAATGAAAAAATTATAGTTACAGGCGCAACAGGAGGAGTTGGAAGCTTTGCTATATTATTACTTAATAAGGCTTTATCAGAAGTTATAGCAGTTTCTAGTAAGAATAATTGCATTAATTATCTAGACAGCCTAGGAGTTAAAGACATCATAAACCCATCAGATATAAAAGATAATGAGTCTTTACTCGAAAAAGCATTGTGGCATGGGGCTATAGATAATATTGGTGGTGATATATTGTCATGGCTAACAAGGACAGTCAGGCCCCATGGAAATATAGCCTCAATAGGTTTGGCTTCTAGTCATGACTTAAATACAAATGTTATGCCTCTGATTTTAAGAGGCATTAATATTTTAGGCATAAGTACAAATATCAATAGGAAAATATCAGAAGACCTATGGAAAGATATTTTTTGTAATTTAACTAATGACGATATAGAAAAAGTTATTACAAGAGAGACATCCTTAAAGGACCTATCAAATCACTTTGACAGGTACATAACTGGTAATAACTATGGACGGACGATAATAAAGATAAGTTAATTAAGCTAGAGTTAATTTACTCGTCTATCCTTAAGTGATAATTAAAAGGTGTGCCTGCCTCCCTTCCATAAACATAAAGGAATAACATTCCTTCAAGAATATGAGCAAACCTTACAGGACCTAAATCTATAGCCTCAAGCCCCATGGCTCTAATCAAATTAGCTACAAAATCTTTGGATGGTTTATGATTTCCTACTATAGGAATCGTTACTTGGCCTCCAGAAGAATCTGGATCTATCATTGTTCTATAGTTGAGAGTATTAAATGCCTTAACTACATATGATTCGGGTACAAGGTCTTGAATTATCTCTGCGTAAGAGGTTTCGACTGGATAAACCCTATGACCATCGTCACCTAATACTCTGCTGTTTGTAGGATCTATAACAATCTTTCCGGTTAAGTCGCCTAAGTTTAAAACTACTTCTGATACGGCGCTTCCAGGAACTGCTAGCACAACTACTTGTGATTTTTCAGCAGCCTCTCTTGGAGATGTAACATAAGGTTTGTTTTCTGGATGCTGTAAATTAACAACCAACGTTTGATCCAAAAGTAATTGTAACTCTGGATTTGATGGATTTCTTGACCCATATACAATTTCATGTCCTTGTTTAGCAAATGCCGGTCCTAAAGCACTAGCTACATTACCAGTCCCTATAATAGCTATTGTTTCAGCTACAATACAGGATGAAAAAAGACAAAGGATAAGTAGATTTAAAATTTTTATCATAAACTATACTAAATAATTAAATCTCATTTAACCACTCATGACCCTCCAAGAGGGATCGAACTTTATTCAAAAATGCAGCTGAATAAGCTCCATCTATAGCCCTATGATCAAATGATTGAGATAGAATGCCAGTAGGTCTTATGCCCAGAGACTCGCCATCACCATCCTGAATAACTACAGGCCTTCTTTTTATGGAATCAATAGAGAGAATTGCAATCTGTGGCTGATTAATTATAGGGGCCGTCATTAATGTTCCATAAGAACCATTATTAGATAAAGTATAGGTACCTCCTGAAAGATCATCTGGAGATAGTGAGCCATTTCTAGCTTTTTGACTAAGTTCATTTATTCTTCTTGAAAGGCCAGAAACAGTAAGATCTTCAGCATTCTTAATTACTGGAGCTACCAAAGCCTCTAAACTTATAGCCACAGCGACAGAAAGATGTATAGTGCTATGAAGGACTAGGGCATCATTATCTTGAATATTTTGTTGTATGCTACTGTTAACTCTAGGATATTCTTTTAGTGCAATACAAACTGCTCTACTAATAAATGGTAGATAAGTTAATGAAAAGCCATTTTTAGTCTTCCAATCATCTTTAACCTCTGACCGAGCCCTGTCAACATTACTAAAATCGACCTCAATAGCTTGAAGCACATGTGGGCTTGTAGCCTTAGACCTTACCATATGCTCTGCCGTCAACCTCCTGATTCGATCAAAAGGAATGGTATTTGCATTAGGGGTTACTTGAGTTAAATTGTTGCTAGAATCAACAGGCTCGGAAGGAAGGCTAGAAGTATCGCTATTTTCAGTATATGACAAAACATCTGATCTAGTGATTCTACCATCTCTGCCTGTGCCTTTAATTATGTTTGGGTCTAGGTTATATTCAGATAATAATCTTCTTACTACAGGAGATAGTTTAAGAGGTTTTTCATCATTTCCATCATAATGAGAATCAGAAGAAATAATCTCATTGTTATCTGGTAATTGGCTACTTAACTCGGAAGCGCTATCGTTAACTCTCGAAGATAGATTGACACTATTATTTTCTTTTGAATCAACCTCTTCTTCAATTGAAGCTTCTGGAGTGGTATTTTCTTGATTATTATTTTTATCTACTGGTAAGCCTTCATCTTCTTTAGGTCCATTAATAACTGCTAATACAACACCAACATCAACTGTTTTACCTTGATCAACCTTAATTGAAGTTATTATACCATCTTCAGGAGCTGGGACTTCAATAGCAGCTTTATCTGTTTCAACATCAAGTAATATTTCATTTTTAGAAACTTTATCACCGACATTTTTATGCCATGCTGCAATAGTTCCTTCAGTAACCGTCTCTCCTAGTTGTGGCATTAAAATATTCATAATATAGAAACCTTAGTCAACTAACTTAAGAACATCTTTAACTATGCGCTCAGTACTTGGTAATACAGCATCCTCTAGTGCATCTGCTGAAGGTAAAGGAATATGCGGAGTAGTAATTCTAACTATTGGTCCATCAAGATCCCAAAATAATTCCTCTGCAACAATAGAGGCTATCTCTGCTCCCCAGCCACAAAGCCTAGGGTTTTCTTCAACAGTTACCAGCCTTCCTGTTTTGCTAACATCTTCTAAAATTGTCTTTGTGTCTAGCGGAACTAAAGATCTAACATCAATTACTGATGCTGATATTCCATGGTCGTTTGACAAAATATCAGCAGCTTTCTCAGCTCTAGGAACCATTGCTGCTAATGCAACAATACTTACATCATCACCTTCTCTAGTAATTGCAGCTTTGCCTAAGGGGATCACATGTTCATCATCTGGAACCTCACCTTTAGTTGCATAAAGAGACTTTTGCTCAAAAAAGAGAACTGGATCTGGATCTCTAATAGATGCAGCGAGCAATCCTTTAATATCTCCAGGTGTAGAAGGCGCAACAACTTTAAGTCCTGGAATAGCCATTGCCCAATTTTCAATACTTTGTGAATGCTGAGCTCCAAAACGACTGCCTCCGCCATTAGCACTTTTTATAACAAGTGGAAAACTACACTGGCCATCAGTCATATATCTTGTTTTAGCTATCTGATTAGCTACTAAGTCCCAGCAAACTGCAAAGAAATCTGAAAACATAATTTCAGCGATTGGTCGCAAACCAGTCATAGCAGCACCCATAGCTGCTCCAATTATTGCTTGCTCAGAAATAGGCGTATCCCTTACTCTATCTTTACCAAATTCATCTAAAAGACCAACGGTTGTCTTAAAAACACCACCAGCAGCAGCTATATCCTCTCCAAGAAACAAAACATTACTATCCCTTCTCATCTCTTGAGCAATAGCAGCATGCACGGCATCTCTATAAGTTAATTGCGCCATGTTGAGCTCCCGTCTGCCCAAACATCAGTATCAGCGATATCTAATGGTGGTGGATTACTATTCTTTGCAATTTCCGTTGCTTCATCAATTTTAGCCTCTGTCTCAGCATCAATTTTTTCTATCGATTTCGCATCGATGCCAAGTTTAAGCAAACGCTTTCTATAAACATCTAATGGATCTCTTTTCTTCCATTCTTCTACTTCTTCATCTGGTCTATACTTACCAGGATCAGCTCTAGAATGACCACCATGTCGATAAGTTTTTGCTTCAATTAGGCTTGGCCCTTCCCCTTCCCTGGCCTTATTCAAAGCTGTCATAGCAGTTTCATAAACTACATCAGCATCATTACCATCAATAAGTATAGGATCTAAATTATACGCGGATGCTCTATCTGCTGCAGGATTAGCAACGGCAGTTACATCACTAATGGCGGTATACTCCATATATAAGTTATTTTCACAAACAAAAACAACTGGCAATTTCCAAATAACAGCAAAATTTAAAGCCTCATGAAAAGCTCCAATATTAGTTGTACCATCGCCAAAAAAGCAAACAGCTGCCTGTTGGGTACCTCTATATTGCGCCGACCATGCAGCACCAGCAGCTATAGGAAGATGTGCACCAATAATTGCATAAGAACCCAAAGCACCATGATCCATACTCATCAAATGCATAGATCCACCTTTTCCTCGCAGTAAGCCACACTCTCTACCCATTAGCTCACCTAAGATTGACGTCATAGATACTCCTCTTACATACGTATGGTTATGCCCTCTATATGTACAAAAAGTATAATCATCTTCTCTCATTGCATTACCAAAACCAGAAGCAACGGCCTCTTGTCCTAATGCTAAGTGGCTTGTTCCTTTTATCAGATTTTGCATGAATAAATCATATGCTCTTTGCTCTAAAGCTCTACATTCGGACATAGTCCTATATAGATTTAATCTAATTTCAGGGTTAAGTTTAGGTTTATATTTTGCCATTTAAGTTCCTAAAGACGTCTTAAAAAATCTTGATCATTCTCAGATAAAGTTCGATCATCACAATTGTATGGTTCATATGGTAAATCAGAAACAAATACACTATCAGATCCCTTATACTGCCCGATAAAATTTTTCGGGTCAGTTGCAATCCAAGTTCTTCGTAATTGACCTAAATCATGATCTAAAGAAAAGGTTTCAACAACATGCATCTCATCGCTGTACATGAAAGGCACGAACAAATAACCAGGATCAAATCCTATTGTATCAACAATTAAATTTGAATCAACCCACTTACCGATAGAGTGTCCCCATTGCGAAGCCTCTAAATCAGAAGGATGACTATCTAGGTTCATATAAATTTTTCTATACAAATCGAAAGAACCATACTTAATTATAATTTGATCATCCACAAGTGATATTTGATTAGTCATTGAATCAAAAGTCCAATCAAAGAAAATATTTGTTGGCGAGCAATGCCACCTTGGCATATCTCTTTCATAATCAAAATCCTCAGCTGAATCTAACATTGCCTGAGTAGGTTCAATGCCAATACCTGGCGGTAAGCCCATACCCATGCCCGAGCCCATAGCTCTACCCATACCAAGATAATTTTGATTAGGGGCTATACCTTGCTGATACAAACTTAAGGCCTCACTCAAAAGGACTAGCTCACCTCTTCTTCCTCTAGGGTCTGTACCAATTCTTTGCTCAGCCGCCCAATCACCAAAAATATTAGGTGTTCCATCTATTAAGGTTGCTGGTCTATTAGTAGAAATAGAGCTTTGTTGTGTAAGTTGTTGATATCTATCAATAGACGTTCCATCTGCAAATCTTACTGTTGCAACATAACATGTATTAGGCTCCTCTCTATCAGGAATACCTTCAACAGTTATAGCTCTTCCATCTAAAAAAATCTCTTCTGTCCAACCAGATCGTCTGAGAACAGTAGCAGCCCTCATTTCACACCTCCAAGGCTCAACCACATCTTCATCATCACGAATGGCATCTAAATATACAAATGCATGAGGATTAACCATTGCTATATCGGTAACTATTCCCGTCAGTACTAAATCTATAGTGGGGTCAAATGTACCCATTCCATGATGAGAATAAGCATTTAAAGAAATTAAAGAAGAAAATATAAAGAAAAAATACTTAATTTTGTCTCTCCTCTGGACAATTTTTAATATTATACATTAAAAATACTTACTATATTAATTTTAAAGCTAACAGAAATAGAATTAATCATTTAAACTTTTACCTAAATTATGATATATATTTATTTACAAATTTCTTAAAATTGGAGTAATAATGAGAATGCATCTATTTTTAATTTTATTATTAATATCTCCCACTATGAGCTATAGTCACCACTCCTTTAGTAGCACATTTCATACTAATCTCTTTATCGAAATAGAAGGAGAAATTACTAGGATCCTTTGGCGTAATCCACATGTAATGTTTATGGTTGATGTAACAGATGAAAACGGTGAAACATCTGAATGGGAAGTTGAAGCAAACTCTTTAAGCCTCCTTAGAAGAGCAGAAATTTCAAGAGAGATGATTAATATAGGTGATAATGTAAAGATTTCTGGATGGCCTTCTAGATACCATGATACAGAGATGTTTGTTCAAAATATGTTACTTCCCTCAGGACAAGAAATTTTATGGTGGTTAGCATCAAAACCAATCTGGTCAAATGATACACTTGGTAATTGGGATGAGTGGAGAACAGATGGTGGAAATACTAATGATAATAGGGAAAATGGGATTTTCGGCATATGGACTTCAAACTTTCTTTCAAGAAATGGTGGACTGTGGAATGAAAGCTATCCATTAACAGAATTTGCTTCTAATGCGAGAAACCAATATGACCCTGGCTCATCTAATAATCCTCTGCTGAACTGCCAGCCCAAAGGAATGCCTTTTATTATGGAACAACCCTATCCATCTCAATTTATTGACATGGGAGATATAATTATTTGGCATGCTGAGGAGTACGATACTATGAGAGTCATCTATATGGATCTAAATAATATTCCTGATGAGCCTGATAATCCAATATTAGGAATATCAACTGGACAATGGGATGGTAATAACTTAGTAGTAAGTACTAATAATATTAACTATAGCGTCTTTGATCCTACAGGCATACCATTAACTAAAAGCGTGTCATTAGTAGAGCGTTTTATTCCTACTGATAATGGAAATAGGATAATTTACGAAGTAGATGTAACTGATCCTGGTGTATTCACTGAAACTATAACTTTAGATTCCACATGGACTAGAGCATCTGATCAAACGGTTGGAAATTATGAATGTACCATCTAATAAAGTAAGCTAAATATGATAAAAATCTTAATTAAAATTACTATATTGGCTATGCTTGGTCTAATTACTTTAAATGCTTTTGCTCACCATGCTTTTAATAGCATATATGATGTAAATAACTTTTCTGTAATTAACGGCACAATCGAAAAAGTAATGTGGAAAAACCCACATGCTCAACTGACCATTACAACCGATAGTGGTGATTCCTGGCATATCGAAACTAACTCAATAAGCATTTTGAAAAGAATGGGAGTTGATGATAATTTACTTTTAGTTGGTGATAGAATTTCTATAGCTGGTTATAAAAGAAGAGATGGTAAGTTATCTATGTGGACTAATAATATCCTCTTGTCTAATGATCAGGAAGTAATATTACGTCCTGGTATAGAGTCATTTTGGAATGATAGTGCATTATCTAGTTCTGAATCCTGGTTATCTAATGGTGACACCGGAGGGGAAGAGCAAGGTATTTTTAGAGTATGGAGTACTAGGTTTAACGGTCCAGGTAGATATATGAGGCTCCCCAATCCTCCATTAACTGAATCAGCATTAGTTAAGTATAATTCATATAATCCACTAGTAGATGATCCAACACTTAACTGCAACCCAAAAGGTATGCCATGGATAATGCATCAACCCTATCCTACTGAATTTAGGCAGGGAGAAAATAAAATATATTTTCATATTGAAGAATATGACCTTATTAGAGTAATACATATGGAACAAAATATAGAAGCCAAAGAAAGAACCTTGTTAGGTCACTCAACTGGAAAATGGGATGGAGACGACTTGTTAGTAGAAACTACTCATGTCAACTGGCATCAATTTGATAATACTGGTATCCCTATATCAGATAATGCTACTTTTGAAGAAAGGTTTTCACTGAGTAGTGATGGTAGTGAACTTAATTACACCATCAAAACTACTGATCTATTAACATTTAATGAGGTTATTATACAAAATAAGCAATTCGTCTGGAGAGAAGATGTGACTATTGATCCATACATCTGTACAAATTATGATGGTTGATAAAGGTTAATCAGCTAAGCCTGGCCCCCTAACCATAGACCTTAACTCTATTCTAGCAATCTTCCAGCCCTCTTCAGTATTTATAAAGTGTGTATGATACTCAACCGCAGAAGTAATGCCTTTCATTCTAATAGGGCTATCTCCTTTAAGGACGGGTCTATTTCCATTCAAGATTACTGCATAACTTATACCAAATGCTTCATTCATACTTTGCGGAGTAATTTTTGAAGACATTAATAAAACCATATGGGCGACACCTGGTGCTGGTCTAGAGGTAATATTAGTTCTAATAGCATCTCTACCTTTATAAGATCCTGAGCCTAGAATTAACTCACCATCAACTGAAAATGTGTTGGCAAAGCTGTCAGCATCTAAATGATCGCGATAAATCGCATAATCAGCTAACAATTGCTCACAAGAGATAATAATCATATCAGACTCTAAATTAGATAACTGAGCCTGTAAGGTAATTGGAATAAATAAAAATAAAAGGAATTTTCTCATATTAATTAAATATTATTAGTCTGGATCAACAAACAAGGTTGTATATTCCCTTTTATCTATTTTCCAGCCCTCACTAGTAAGTTTATAGATACTTCTAGATTCAGAAGCTACTTGAAAACCTAGCAAGGTAACAGGAAGGCCATTTTCATCTATAGGAGCCTCCAGAACTACTGCATAACTAATGCCAGTTGCCGTTGTTTCATTAATAGGTTTAATTTGTATAGTAGATGTTAGTTGCATATGAACTTCTGGAGTAGAGTTATTATTAGAATTAATTACATACTCCTTTATAGCCTCTCTACCTTTAATAACTTCTCTAGGCCTTCCCCATTCTCCTTGCTCTGTGAAAATATTAGCAAAAGCCTCAGCATCGCCTTGATCTCTATAAATTGCATAATCATGCTCAAGTTGCTCACAAGCTATAACAATTTGATTTATAATATATTGATCAATATCTTCCTGGCTAATTGCCTTAGGCAGATAGAAAAGTAAAGAAACTAGACAACATAAAGTAAAAAATGTATAAATCGAGTAACGATCAGATAAGAAACGTAACGTTTTAATAGCAATTAAATGTATATTTTTCAGAGTTGCGCCTTTTTTTCTTTCTATCTTACTACTTTTATAAAAAAAAGATAAAATTAATTTAAATAAATTCTAAGACTTTAAGTTGTATATGAAAAATACTAACAAATATTTTTTTATAAATGATTTTAGTGGCCCTATAATTGCTACTATATTAATTACTGTATTTTCCTTTTTCATTATTCTTTATAACCTGGATCTACAGGTTTCTAGTTATTTTTGGGATCCTCTTGCTAGCTTCTCTTTCAAAGACACCTTTTTGGAATTTATAATTTATGAATCTATTAATTGGGCCGTTATAGTTACTTTATTCTTCTCAATAGCATTTTTATCTTATTCAAAGATAACAAATAAATTTATTCAGTATAAAGTCGTAACTAAAAGCTATTTGATGGCACTGATAATCTCACCAGGAATTATTGTTAATGCATTACTCAAAAGTAATTGGGGTAGACCAAGGCCAATCCAGACAATAGATTTTAATGGGAGATATCAATATCAGGAATTTTTCGAACATAACTTAGGTGGATTCGGTAATTCATTTTCTTCAGGGCATGCCTCTGTGCCTTTAATATTTATTATTTTTGGTCTTTACTTTATAAACAAAAAGAATATTAGTATTGGTAGAATAATTATTTATTTTAGTATTGTATGGTATGTAGCGACAAGTATGGCAAGAATTATGGCTGGGGGACACTTCTTAAGTGACGTATTGTGGTCTGGATATATAAGTTATCTAACAGTATGGGCTAGCCATAAATATTACTTTTTACCAAGAGCTAATTAATTATGACTATTCTTCAACTTGATAAGGCTTTTCTTTAGAAGATGCAAAATAAGTCCTGCTTAAAATCTCTCCTAAAACACCAAAACTAATAAGCTGAATACCAACAGTAAAAAATAATATTCCTGCAAGCAATAAAGGCCTGCTGCCAATATCAGCTCCTAAAAATAACTTTTCATAAGTTAACAAAGATAAGACTAAAGTCCCAGCAAAAAAGAAAATCATCCCAATGAAACCAAAAAAATGGCCTGGTTTAGAAAGAAATCTCATAAAGAAATATATTGATAGAAGATCAATAACCACTCTAAACGTTCTCGAGATGCCATATTTAGATTTACCTGCTACCCTAGGATTATGGTTAACAGGTATTTCTACAATTTTTCTTGGATTAGATTGTGTTGCCAGCCAAGTAGGGATGAATCGATGCATCTCTCCATAAAGTCTAACTTTTTTTAAACAAGAGGCCCGATAAACCTTGAGAGAGCAACCATAGTCATGAAGTTTAACGCCAGTGATAAAAGAAATAAGCTTATTTGCTAAAAAGCTTGGTATTCTTCGGAGAAAAAGACCATCTTTTCTTTGCTTGCGCCAACCAACCACTAGATTCATATTAAAATCAACTAAGTGATTAACCATCATTGGTATATCTTGGGGATCATTTTGGAGATCGCTATCTAGAGTAACAATGATCTTACTATCAGATAAATCTATACCAGCTTGAGTAGCTGCGGTTTGTCCAAAGTTTTTTACAAGCTTTACTAGTTTTAAATTTTTATTGTTAGAATATTCGGATTGGATTAAATCATAACCACCATCAATACTCCCATCATCAACAAGAATCAATTCCCAGTCTGTTGAAAACTTATCCATAGCAGAAAAAACCTGATCAACAAATTTTTTAATATTATCCACCTCATTATAAAAAGGTGCGACTACTGCAATTTTCTTCATTTTTCGGAGACCCGCTTACTTTTAGATTTATATAAATAAAATAATTGAATTAATATCAGTAGTATAAATAAATAACCTAAAATGATAAACATATATGAGCTCTGCAAATAATAAGAGCCTCTTCCAGTAACTAGACCAAGCAAAGAAAAAGCAAATACAAAAATAACAAATATATTAAATAATAAGTTTTTAGACAAAGTATTAGCTATAGGAATATATTTTATTACTAAGTATGAACTTAAAAATCCTGTGTAAATACCAATCAGTACATCGAAAGGCCAGTGAACGCCAATCGTGATTCTGCTGATGCAGGTAAAGAGAAGAAAAATAACTAAAAAAAACTTACTCATTACTTTTAAGTTAGCAGATAAGAAAAAAATACCTATAAAAGAAGATATTGTTGTTGCATGACCAGAAGGGAAGCTATTGAGAGTGATAGGATTACCAATTAAATTGAAAGTATCTAAAGATAAAACCCCTGGCGGCCTAATAACTCCAAAAAACTGCTTACCTAGCCTAACAATTATAGTGCTTATAAGCATTGCAATAATAACTCTAGTAGTTAGAACCGGATACCTTATAAATAAGACAGAAAGCAACCCAAGTAATATATAGGCATTGCCAAACTCGGTAAGAATAATCCAAAAAGTACTAGGAAAAAATGAACCAAGGTAATTTATAAAATAAAATAAATACGTATTATTAAAATAAACTAAAGTAGTAAAGCAAATAAAAAAGAAAATAGAAAGAATATTTATTTTATTAAAGTTTGTATCCACAGCTTAATCCATTCTTAATAAAAATTGACCATTATTCTCATAAATTATCTCATAATTAGAAAGTAATATAAGTGACTCTCTCTTTGTGTAAACAAGGTCACCAGAAGAAGGAATTCTCTTTATTGCTATTTTTCTAGAATAAAGGCTTACACTAGGATTATATATATCATAAAAAACTAGATCGCCCTCTTCTATTGATGCTCTTAACCCAATTTCTTTTTGTGTCGATTGTAATAGCCCTAAAATACTGGGATATACTAAAAAAGAAAAAACTATAATAAGAGAAATTGAAGAGAAGCTTATCTTGTCTGGCCTAGTCAAGTTGGCATTAAGTACCGTATATATGTAAATACTTGAAATAATAATTAACCAAAGGAAGTATTTATAATTAAAATAACTTAAAACATCATTAGATAAAGATGACCAAATAATTTGATCTTGAGAGAGAGCAGAAAAATATAAAATTAAAGGTAAGGAGAAATAAAATATAATCATTAAAATAGTTTGTAAAACAAGAAAGGTTGTAGGTCCCTTTTTTAATGCATAATCTGATAATAAGATAAATATTGGTGACATTCCATAAATAAGATAATGGGGGAGCTTGGTTGCAGATACAGAAAATAAAACAAAAACAATCAAGAACCAAATGAATAAAAATAATCCTATAGATTTAAGCTTATAATTACCTGAATCAAAAATAGTATCTTTTAGTAAGCCTAAATAAGGCATCGTAAATATAATTAACACAGGTAAATAAAAAAAATAACTCAACACACCACCGTCATGACCCTCTAATGGCTGAGTAAATCTTATGTAATTATGATATAGGAAGAATTCAGAGAATTGTTCCCATCCTTGAGAAATATATATAAACGCATACCAAGGTAAAGAAAAGAGTAAAAAAATGAACCAAGCTATCGGAGATAAAATAGATTTTAAAAAAGCATTTCTAAAATCTGAATTAAAAAATGAATATAAAATAAATAATAACCCTGGTATGGCAATTGCCGCAGGACCTTTTGTTAAAAATCCTAATCCAGCAAAGGCGCTTGCTAGGTATAGGAATAACCTTCTATCCTCTTTTGCATATTGGTAAAAAAGACCTATAGTGAGAACTAAAAATAAATTAAATAAAGCATCAGCAGTAGCTGCTTTTGATATAGCCATTATACCAACACAAGATCCACTAATAATTATAGTTAGTAGCCCATGTTTGCGTGAAAAATTCCTTGCTGCAAAATAGCCTAAAAAAGATAACCAAATTGATGCAGCAATTGATGAAGGTAATCTAAATGCCCATTCGCTGAAGCCAAAGGTCTTTATACTAATTGACTGAAGCCAGTGAGTGAGTATTGGCTTGTCAGATCTGTATTCGCCTAATAAACTAACTGATAAATAATTATCATTAGCCAACATCTCCATAGTAGCCTGAGAAAAAGCTCCTTCATCAACATCTGATATTGGAGCTATCCAAATATTATGAAAACAGCACAAGTAGATAACAATAATAGCAACTAAGCTATAAATTATAGAAGATGGCTTATCGTATCTATTTGATTGCATATGGTAGTATTATGATCTAATTAGAAAAATTAATTTAACAAACAGTGAAAAATATCTCAATACACAAATTTATTACAAAAATATCAAAATACGGTTCTGTTAGTGCTGTAACAACAATTTTTGATTTCTCAATACTATACTTTATTGACACAATTACTACATTTCCTAGGACTATCATAAGTATATTTACATACTTATTAGGCTCAACTTTAGGTTATTTTATAAACACTAAATATGTATTTTCTCCTGGCTGGTTAGACAATCATAAAAAATCTGAATTGAGTCTCTATATAGCCTCTGGAATACTTGGCTCGATCATAACTGGATCTATCTTTTATCTTACCGCCAGCATTGGTATCAATAATATATTTATACAAAAACTTACTGCATCGCTGATTAGCTTCACTTTAATTTTTATAATTAGAAATAACTTTATATTTAGGATATAAGAATATGAATATATTAGTATTATTATTTTTAACTATATCACTACTTACCGCGTGTGACAAAAATCAACATATAGATTTTTCTATAATCAATAATGGAAGTGAGCTAGAAGAATGGACAGCTCAGCCTAATTTTAGTATTTCTGATGATAAAGGGCTCATACTGAGTTGGGTCCAAACTAGTTCGGACAATAACTCATTACATTTTTCCCACTTTAATAATAACAGCTGGACAGAACCATATAAAATTGCCGATGGTGTCATGTCTAGTTGGGCAGACTTACCATCTGTTAAAGAAATAAACAATAACCTTTGGATCGCCCATTGGCCAGTATATCAAGCCAATAGCTATGGATATGATATTGCTCTTTCTATCTCGAATGATCGTGGTATGTCATGGAAAGATCCTTTTAAGGTTAATACGGATACAACGCCAGCAGAACATGGATTTGTATCAACTTTTAAAGTAAATCAAGGCTTTGGCGTAATATGGATAGATGGAAGGGATTATTATAAAGATGGTGAGTTTAAATATGTTAACGAGCAAGGTGACATACTTGGAAGTCATTTAAGATTTGCAACATTTAATAATAATGGACATCGATTAAGCGAAGAAGTTATTGACAACCTAGTTTGTGATTGTTGTGAAACAGATATAATAGAATCCAATGATATCAATTATTTAGTTTATAGAAATAGAAGTAATCTCGAGATTAGGGATATACAAATTAAATCCTTTAATAACGAGATATGGTCTGAACCATTTACAATCAATGAAGACAATTGGCAGATAAACGCATGTCCCATTAATGGACCTTCGATAGCTTCTAAAGATAATGTTTTAGCTGTTTCTTGGTATGATGGTTCTGATGATATAGGTAGAATTTTATCGAAAGTTTCATATGATCATGGGCAGAGCTTTCAAGATTTAATTATTGTTGATACTAATGACGTTTATGGTCATACGGACATAGTTATAACTGAAGATAAACAGATACTGGTTAGCTGGCTGGGTAATGAAAATAACGATTTAGTACTAAAGATTAAGCAAATTTCTGCTAAAAATGATTCCGATCCATTTATCGTCTACAGAGAAACAGGGCTAGGACCATCTGATTTTCCTAAAATAGAATATTATGATAATAAGCTATTCATAGCTTGGACTAGCTACGATAAAACTATGCAAGTTAAAACTAAAATAATTCACTTAGAATAAGGTCGTTATATTGTTTTCTTGAGTTGCATTATTTCCTTGTAACATATACATAGTAGGCGCTAAGAACAGTATCATAACCCATTATTGCATCTCGACTTTCTGCACTTATAGGTCCTCCGCGGAACCAGGTATGCAAAGCAATTGGCCCCTTCTCCAGAGGGAGTGTAAAAGTAGCAGCTGTATCATCAGGTGCTAATTCAACCGTTAATCCCTCAAAACTATAAGGGCTTTTTTCATCAATAGGTAGATGTTGATAATCACTTATATAAAGGCTTGCATGAGTAATAGGGAGAGCTCCTTGTCCTTCTGGGCCGCCATCTCTACCATAAGTGATTGGACGATCTAGCTCAAGAGGCCAACGTCTTAGTTCAAACTCATAGATACCAGTCTCAGCAACATCAAGCATCCAGTAACCACTCTTTTCTACACCAACTTCAACTTGTGATTGCTGGTCTACGAAAACATCAATCCACTCAGTAGCGCTTAGCTTTGATGGATTTTCATGATCGCTACCAATGATGACTCGCTGAATCTCGTTTACGATTGGCTCCACCTCGTTCCACGAGTGATATAGATAATTACGCATCATACTAAGAACTTCTGGGTTTTCACTGATTACATTAGTTTGCTGCAAAGGATCAGAGTCTAAGTCAAAGAGTACACGGTCTTCTAATAACCTCCATGTTTTCCATAAAACTGCAGCTCCATCTCTTCGTAGAACTGTCTGACCATAAGGTGCTGGATAATTAATGAACCCCGGCATACGACTATAATTGAGAATTAGCATTCGATCTTCAGATATATCATCATTCCCTCTTAAAACGTTTGCTAGGCTTATTCCATCAAATTGTAGATTCGACTCAATGCCTGATAGATCTAGAAGTGTTGGAAGAATGTCCTGCATTTGAGCTAAGCCAGCAATTTCTTTAGGCTCCATAAAATTACCATTTGGCCAGCTGATAAACAATGGTACACGATGACCGCCATCCCAGAGCTCTGTCTTCATGCCACGCATCCCGGCATTATAATATCGATGCCCAAGAATACTTCCATTGTCTGTCATAAAGACTAAAATTGTATTTTCTCTCAACTCCTCTTCTTCTAGGAAGCTAACAAGCTTACCTACATTTGTATCAATATTTCGAATCATACCAAGGTAGCTACTTAGTCTATCTTTTAAGCCAATATCCATTTGATCAAACTGTGGTTTAGCTAATACCTTTTTAATCTCGGCCTTATCTTCATCTTTGGCTCTAAGTGGTGCATGAGGAGTGGCTGTTGATATGTATGCTAAGAAGAGCTTCCCATCATCTGCTGATTGCTTTATAAATCGCATAGCTTCATTGAAGAAAATGTCTGTGGTATATCCCTCAAATAACCTCAGATCACCATTATTGATATAGGTATCATCAAAATAGTCGTTACCCCAGTAGTCAGGTATGGAGCCGATATGAGAGGAAGGAAACCAGACGGTATCTTGAAATCCCCTATCTTCTGGTCTAAAAGGATAGTTTGCCCCCATGTGCCATTTTCCATAAATCCCTGTTGCCCATCCTGCATTTTTAAACAGATCTGCCATAGTAGGAATTTCTGGTCTTAGCAATGCCCTGCCAGCGCTTACATTTATTAATCCATTCCGGGCAGCATCTAAGCCAGTTAGCAATTGTCCTCGAGTTGGTGCGCACATTGGTGAAGAGTGAAAATCACTAAAGCGAAGTCCCTTGCTAGCCAGATCATCTAAATGTGGAGTTTGTAATATAGGATTGCCATGAGAAGATAGCTCTGGATATCCCTGGTCATCAGTCATAATGATTACAATATTAGGCTGTAAATCTTCGCCTATAGCATTTCCTAAAATAAAAAATGTATTTAGTAAAATTAAATTTTTAATATACCAACTCATAAAAATCCCTTCATCAAAAATAATTAGTTTGTAATTGAGCAGAAGAAGCTATCAGCCTTTGATGTGTCTAAATCACCAGCTTTAACTTTGGCTTCTGCTGGATAAGGACACCAAGGCCTAGTGATCTGCCTATCTTTATTAGAAACATTTATTGAGTCGGGAGCTTTATCACTCACTACCCAACTATCTAAAGCATCTAATAATGGCTCAACCCAGTCATTTGGACCCTCTCCATTAGAACAATGGCCCATTGATGGACCCAAAAAAAGCCTTACACTATCTTTTATACTCTCATTATCTAGCATTGACGATACCACGCTATCCATAGAGTTATAAAAATCAATAGTTGCTAATGCAGGGACCCCTGGATCAGCCCAACCATGAAATAAAATAGCTTTTCCACCTGATTGTACAAAAGGAGTGATATTTGGATTAATAGCTTGAGTTGCTCTGCTATAAAGTGTTGATTCAATAAAATCTATGCTTGCTCTATCATTAATATTAAATGTATCTAAAATATTTATATCTGTATCTTGGTACCAAGCCAGTTTTAATGTTGGAACTATGGGTGAGGCGTTTACTCGTAAAAGATCAGCCCATCCAACTCCAAATGTATTAGGAATAATCATTCCTTCACTACCCATAACTCTTCCCGGAGCAATCTGTTGACCATCAGAAGAGATTGGACCGTCATAAGCTTTTTTTATGAAATCATGCTGCTTATTAGTGAGACATAATTCAGAGTCTGAATTACCACAAATTAACTGACTAGTATCAAAAGAGCACTGCAGTGGATTGTTAATGATATTGTCATCAACACCATCATTTAAATCACAAACATTTAAAATCGAACTATAAATATAATTAAATTGGTCTATCGTAAGTAACTTATCCTCGCTATCTAAATTATTCAATTCTTGCTGGTACCACACCTGAGCCATATTTTGTCGAGTTAAGTTAAAAACAGGCGCTCCTGCTATTATCCCATCAAAGTCGCTAGGATACACTTGCATAGCCTGTAAACCTTGTCTACCTCCTTGAGAGCACCCTATGTAATACGACTTATCAAGATTATCCGAATAATAAATATCTATAAACTGCTTACCTACTTTAGTTAATAAATGTATTGATCGATGGCCAAAGTCTTCTATAGCTACCAAATTTGGAAGCAATTGTCCTTTCTCGTTAGTCGTAATTAGCCACTCATTATCTGTATTGCTATGGCCAGTATCAGTCTGTGCAATAACGTAACCACTTTCCAAAGCTTTAACTAATCTATCATCACCTTGAAAAAGGCCAGCCATACCTCCGTTTCCTCCGACTAAAAACTTTTTGTTCCACGAATTTCTAGGAGGTAATCTATAACGAAATTTTATCTTACTTAATGAATCGGTAGCATTTGCTATATTACCTTCTAGTAAGCAATGTTCAGCAGGTAAATCTCCTTCTTCCACCTTATCTAGAGTTACTCCATAAATCGAGTTACTAACAATGGGCTGTAAAAAATCTAAATTACAATTTTGAGAAAAAGCCTGAGTAGAAAAAAACTTAGCAATCAGCACCAGAGAAAACTTAATATATAACTTCATCTATAACTACCTCTTTATAATTCCAATTTTATTTGCATGTTGATCAAACTTTGACACCAGGTCTATCAGCTTATTTCTATTAAGAAGAGCAATATTATTTAGCTCTTTAGGGTCATTAGCTAAATTATATAATTGCCACTCATCCTCGCCTTGTATTCGAAGTATCTTCCAGTCACCCTCTGTTAACCAACTGTATCCAGAATGATCTAAAGCTATTGCTTCATTAGCTTTATGAGCTTGAAATTCACTATTGTCAATAAGTGTAGCAAATGATTTGCCCCGAATTGGAAGAGCATCTTTTTTAGTTAAATTAATACTATTTTCATCAATATTTGCTAGATCAAGAATTGTTGGCAAAATATCCATTACCGTTAGCATAGAGTTGCTAACCGTGCCTTGGCTATTAGAATTAGGAGGCGAAATGAAAGCAGCTACTCTTATTCCTCCCTCATAGTTTCTCCCCTTATCACCTCTATATGGAGCTGAAAGAGCATCTGCCCAGCCTTGATCATTAGTTACCCAGCTATTTCTATTGCCTAAGTTACTAATAGAATTATCAAACCTTGATAATTTACTTCTATTATCAAACATTGGTCCAGCATCAGGGCCATTATCATTATGATAAATAATATATGTATTTTCTAACTGCCCTGTTTCTTCTAAATAGCTTAATAGCCTTCCAACCTCGCTATCTAGATGAGCAACCATGGCCGCATAAAGTTCCATAGTCCTACTATGAATAGCTCTTTCATCATCGGATAGCTCACTCCAGGGTTTGGCTATTTCAGGGCACGAGCTAAACTCTAAGCCTTGTGGTAAAACACCTGCTAATGATGCCCATTGTTGGCGCTGCCTACATAAAATATCGTAGCCTTCGTCATACAAGCCAATAAATTTATCTTTCCATTCAGGAAGGAGCTGTAAGGGCCAATGAGGTGCAGTTGGCGCTAACCATGCAAAAAAGGGTCTTCCATCAGCCTCATTTGATTTTAAATAACTTATCATTTTATCGATATATGCTGTTGTAGAATAAAAATCATCGGGTATATCATCATGACTTAGCATCCTGCCATCTTCTGAATATGGGACTTCAGCGACTCCTCTTCCTACACGTGATAGCTCTTCACCAGGTAGTAACTTAAAATGATCAAAGCCTCCAGGCATAAGTGCAAAACTTCGTTCAAAACCTCTATTCCCAGGTAATGTACCAAGGTCACTTTCAGATGCTAAATGCCACTTACCAGCCATATAGGTATGATAGCCTTCAGCTAATAACCTCTCAGGAAGGGTTGCTACACGATAAGCAATATGAGATTCATAACCAGGCATGTCTTTAAAAGCATCAGTCATTTGTTGTGAACCCATTCCAGCCTCATGATTACCTGTGCCAGAAAGTAACATTGCTCTAGTTGGCGCACAGCTTACATTAGCATGAAAATTTGTTAGCCTAATACCCTGCATAGCAAGCATATCTAGATTAGGAGTAGGTATGTCATGACCGCCGAAAGCACCAAGATCTGTGAAACCCATATCGTCAGTTGTAATAAGTAGAAAGTTAGGTCTTTTATCTTCAGCAACTTTTACAAAATTATTTGTTGATAAACAACCGCATAAAACAAATATAGTAAAAAAAACAATCAATCTAGACATAAGTTAATTCCTTGGATAATAAATTCTATTTAATTCAATCATAGGATTATAATAAACTTTATTTCCATTTCTATTTATTGAAGGAGTTCTTGGCTTCGAGAAATCATAAGATGTATTTATTGCTGGGATATCGGCATTAATGCTTTTTAAATATGTATCAAGAATAATCTCAAGCTCCGCCGCCTTATTGGGAAAAGTCGATATTAAATTATTTTTTTCACCTATATCTTCGACAATATTAAATAAGACAGTTTTGTTTATTTCATAATACTTAATCAATTTATAGTCATCTAAAAATATTGCTGACTGTGGGGATCCATCTTGATAATGTGGGAAGTGAAAAACTAATTCTTCTTTAATTCTATTTATTTCACCAATGCCGTTATTCTCAAGTATTGAAGCAATACTTCCACCCTCAATATTTTTAGGTAATTCTTGTTTATCTATACCCGCCCATTCTGCAAAAGTAGGGAATAAATCGTACCCGACTGCTTGTGTATGAGACCAAGAATTTTTATTTATACCTGGACCTTTAATAATAAATGGAACTCTTATCCCTCCCTCAGAAACATTACCTTTTGCGCCAGTTAGAGCTGCATGCTCTTCTCTATTGATACAAACCTCTGTAAATGAGCAGTTACTATTGTGTTCGTAGGCACGCTGGCCATTATCACCCATATATATAATATAGGTGTTGTCAGAAAGATTTAACTCTTCAATGCCATCCAAAATAACCCCAACCCCTGAATCAAGATCTTCTGTAATTGCTGCAACTAAATAATCATGGTGAATTAGCCCAATAGGTCTTTGCTTAACTTTTTTGATAGTCAACGGTGAGGCCTCTTGCTGCTCATGAAGTGGATAGTAAGATATCTGAATAAAAAATGGTCTTCCTTCTTCACTCGAACGTTTCATAAAATCTAGTGCTCTCTGTGACATACCATATACGTCTAGAGGGTTATCTGAGCTAGTAATATCATAAGCATTACCATTACTAGTATCTCCATCACTTTCTGTATACCCATGAAGCTCAGGCCCGCCTCCAGAAATATGCCATTTACCATAATGTGCAGTCATATAGCCTTTAGACTGAAGAACTTCTCCAATAGTTATCTCATCCTCTAGTATTGCTCTTCTATGAGGAATAGGAACCATAGGGAAATTTCTTTCTGCGGTTATTGTTGGTGCAGCTTTTGTCCATTTATTTTTAGCTGGACTAATTCCAGTTTGTAAACTAATTCTTGTTGGCGCACAAACAGAACTTGGTGAATAGAAAGCAGAAAATCTCATTCCTTGTGCAGCTAGCTCTTCTAGCCTTGGTGTATAATAAAGATCACTTTTAGAGCTATCCACATCTGGATGCATTTGGACTGACAGGCCATCCCAACCCTGATCATCAGATAGCATTAAAACAATATTAGGTGCACCAATAGATATATTAAAAAAAAAGAAAAGGGGTAATAATGTAAATAGTAATTTAATATACCTTGGAAGAAGTATCATAAATCTGTTTTCCTAATATCAATTTAAACAATAATGTAACATAATACTTTAAATTAAAAATATTTTTATAGGGCTTAATTACTATGCATAGAAGACGATTTCTAAATTATATTTCTGCTTTGGTAGCATCTACAGCTTTTACCTTAAAGGGGTTTTCTCAAGAAAATAAAATGCTATCGAGATCTATACCTGGTACTAATGAATTTTTACCAGTAATTGGACTTGGTTCGCCAGAGGAATTTATCAATATAACCTCAGAAGGCAAAAACCTACCTAAATCATTAATTGATATGATGCTTAAAATGGGAGGAAAAGTAATAGATACTCCAGCTTTCTTTAGGCCTGATGTTCCAATCATAGGAGATATCATAAATGAAATGGGTGTCAAGAATGACTTATTCTTAATTGGCAAAAGCACTGTCAATGGTAAAGAAGCTAGCCGAATACATCTAGAAAAATTAGTAGCTAACCTTAATAAACGTCCTATAGATGCTTTGCTTATTCATAATATGAGACAAATGGATATTCAATGGCCAATGCTCAAAGACTGGAAAGAAAAAGGACTTGTTCGCTACATTGGAGTTTCTATGGTCCCAAGAAGAAATAGATTTGACGCCTATGAAGCTTTGGAAAAATTTATGACTAATGAAAACCCGGATATCATAATGACAGGCTATTCCATGACCCAACCATGGCCTGGAGATAGGATTACTCCTCTTGCTAAAGACAAGGGGATTGCAGTTATTGCAGCAGAAGCGTTTAAAACTCTTGAGGATGGTGCTTACTTTGCTGTAACCGCTGGAAAAGAAATACCTGAATGGGTAAAAGAATATAATATTAATTCATGGGCACAATTTTCTTTAAAATGGATCATATCTGCCCCTGCCATAACCACTGTTGTTACAGAAACCGGAAAGATTGAGCATGTAATTGATAATATGGGAGCTGGGTTTGGTAATCTACCAGATCGAGAAACTAGAAATCGTATGCGTGAACTGCTTTATTCCTTCGTATAAATTACTTATATCGTCTATATGGCAGATACAGAGTTTAAATATTCGAATAAGTATCGGATACTAATAGAAGAAATCACCAGATCTTATTATAAAATATTTTTATTTGGCGCTCACAAAAACTCTACACATTATGTAACAGTTACCAATAAGGATTGGGCATTCTTAACACAAAAAAAAATTCCGATAACGACGTTGCTAGAATTTTCTTTTAACTTTTTACTAGAAAGAGAGCCTAATACATCAATTATGAAAGAATTTGAAATACTAACTATTTCAAAATATTATTCTAATTATGAAGAACATATAAAAGATTACTGTCTAGCTTTTTGTGAAAATAATATCACCTAATTAAAGAAATAATTATAGCTTTATAGAAATAAATTATTTGGAAGCTTTTCTATAGATATTATATTGAGAAAAAGATCCTAAATATTAAAAATACTGTATCAAAAAGAATAGAAAGTTGATTAAATATTTACTAAATCTTAACCTCTATCTGGCAGGTAGCACTCAGTATCAGCAAACTCATAGTCATTAATTCTTAATTTTCTCCAGCCGCCTTTCCATGGGGCAGAAAGGTTCACTGGGTCAGTATAGGTAATATCTACAGAAAGTGCTGAATTCTCATCATCATCTGCACGACTATATCTTTCCACTATTGTAGTTTGATCACTTAGAATGTTTCCTCGTCCATTTACAGGAGAGGCAAGCAAGTTACTAGTTTCAACTACGAATGCATCTCCATCATAATAGCCAGTTGAATGACCTAATATTGTATGCTCACTACTACTAGGAGCCCTGTCATCGAGATAGATAAGACGCTGAGAGTTATTTGTTTCCTGAGCAATAATGACATAATCCTCTCTTTGGGTAACTCTAACTGACTGAATCGCATCTATCACTCTGATTGTTCCCTGTGTTGCACATTCAGTATAAGCAGGGTCTTGCGTTGGGTCCCAATTATTTTGCAAAGCTTGTCCAATATCAGAAAATTGTGGAGTAGTTCTGATATTTAAATCGGACCCACCAGCTATTGCTAAGTAAGTTCCATTGAGATTAGGAAGTCCATTACTAAGCTTAAGAGGAGGAACATCAACATCTGGAGTCTGATCAGGCTTAGGCCCTTCTAGCACTCGTATAAGTGAACCATCATTTGGATCAATCTCTAGAAGGCGTCCACCATTAATATCAGGATTCTCAATTAGAATCATTGGTCCTCCATGCCTTGACTTTCTACCAACGAGTCTTACGTACTGCCCTGGCTCAATCATCTCAGCTGTCCATCCCCATCTTCTAAATCCTGCAACAGCAGGAGCAGTTGCAGTCCACTCTACTAACTCTCGATCTTCATTAAGAACATCAAGTTTAATAGTTATGTGAGGATTCCTAAAACTAAACTCCCTAACAAACCCCTCAATCTCCATATCTAAGTCAACATCAAAAGTAGCTGTTGCTGCATGATGAGCATTAAGCGTAAATGCAAATAATGCTGAGAATAAAAATAATATTAAAAGATTTAGGGTTTTCATGATTAAGCTCCTTATTTAATTCTACTGTACGGCTGCTGCGCCCGCTTCACAAGCAATTTCATCATTATCACCAGTATCACCCGAACAGCCCAACGCACCGATAATTTGTCCATTTAAGACTATGGGCACACCTCCTGGTGAACCAATAACTCCTGGTAATGTAGCAAGAGCTGGGTTTCTTCCAATGCCCTGAGCCCAGGCTCGCGTAGGACGCCTAAAACTAATAGCTGATTGAGCTTTAGCCATAGAGATTTCTATAGAAGCATACTGCGTTCCATCAACTTTCTCAAAATGAACAAGGTGGCCTCCAGGGTCAACAATACTTAGAGCCATCCTCCACCCATTCTCATTCATAGTTTCAATAGCTGCTGATGCCGCTGCTTTTGCTTGTTCAGCTGTGATAGAAGGTCCATATTCCTGAGAGAGGACAGAAGTACCAAAGAATGATCCAAAGCTAAAAATAAATAACGTACATAATATTTTCTTCATTAAGTTTATCCTATAATATATTGATTTATAACAATTATTAAAAAAATTACATAGCCTTTTTATATAAACAGTCTATTGCAATTTATTTTTTTAAAAAAAGATACTATCATAAAAAATATCTCCATCATATTTTCTTAAAATTAAGATAAATGCACCAAATACAGTATATGCTATCGACTACTTAACCTACTCTCCAGGGATGCATCCATACTCATATAGCTGAAGATGTGGGGTATAAAGCATCTCAAGTCGACCAGTAAACGGCTCTATTAAAAAATCTGGATCTTCAACAATTACATCTACAATAGCTCGTGTGCCATCATTATTTAAAGAATAACGCTCAACTACATGCTTATTATAACCTGACGGTATGCCAATTCCGTTTCCAGAGTTAAACTTATCAAACAATTGAGTGTCAACTACCAGTGTTTCACCTTCCCACCATCCAATAGAGTGACCTTGAATGGTCCTTTCAGTATCTTCTGGATGACCTCTTCCATCCATATAAACTACCCTCTTAAGATCGAAAAATTCATTACGTAAAATAGCATAATCTTGAAAGACCTCTATACCGCTTAAATAATTAACACTCCCAATAGTAAAAGGTGTTGGGTGAGGAATACATGATAGATCTGATGCAGCATTTGGCTGGTCGGGTGATATAGGATTACCTAAAAGATCATTAAATCTATCTCTTGCTTCAAGTGCTGCTGTAGTTAATCTGGCATCCACAAATTGCCTTCTTATGTTTGTATGTGATAACGCCTTCCAAACGCCTTCAATGCTAGTGGCACTTTCCGTAGCTTCTAGATCTCCTTCAACTTGTGACCACAAATTACCATCGCTAGTCTCTAGTGTATTAAGGATAGCTCGATTTCGACCATTCTTTTCAGGGTGTGCCCTAATAGTAATTACATCACCAGGCTTTAATAAAGATGATGACCATCCACTTCTGATCATAATTGGAACAGATCCAGTTTCAATCTCCCATTCTTCTATATCGGCTTCATTATTGTTAGCTTCAACAAAAATCATAACGTGTGGATTACGAAAGGTGTATTGAGTTACTACAGCCTCAAACGCAACTAATCTCTCAAAATCATATATAGCATCACTATGGTGAGCAACAATAGGAGTTGCTAAAAAAAATATTAGAGATAGAATAGGTTTGTTTAGATGCATACTTTATTTAAATCAAGGTATTACTCATAACTACCCATTAGCAATCATAAGTGAAGCAGAAGTCGCGTTGCTTACGAAACTCATCTAATTTTGTTTGAATATATCTTGTACGTTCAGCAAACTGACCATTACCCCCTCCAACCTCAACACCATCAGAGTTTGTTATAAAAATCCATTCAACTAAATTATAGCCAAACCTTGAAGGTCGACCTAAAATCTGAATATGATCACCAGGCTTAAACTGATCATCAGTCCAGTCAGCTCTTCGAAGATTAATAATACTGTCACCTTCACTCATCCATTTTTCTGTCTCTCCTTCATCATTTATAACATCAAAATAAATTCTTGAATGAGGATTAGCTGCTATAAATTCAGTCACTACACCATTAATCTCAATACGTTCATCAACTAAATAATGTGCTGCAGGATTATGATGAGCAATGATAGGCATAGAAAGAGATATTAAGATTACAACAGATAATGCTAAGCTCTTGATATAGTATTTGATTCTCATTTTACATCTCACCAGAAATTGTCTCACAAGGCGCATCAAGTAGATCTGCTTCTGGGGTAAAGATCCTAGTTCGCTCTAAAACCAACGGCTCTAGAAACATCACAGGATCTATTAGCGTAAACTGACCATGTAAACGAGTGCCATCTCCATTAAGCGTATATCGCTCAATAAATCGAGCATTATCTGCATGATGGATATTAAGTGTATCGTCAGCTATAGCGGCTGAAATGTTTATAGTATCTATCACTAATGATGATCCTTCATACCAGCCAATTGAATGACCCAAGGCAGATAAGGACCCGTTTTCTGGATGATTACGACCATCCATATAAATTATCCGATCTGAAGCTAAATCTTCTGGCAAGATCAATGTTTGGTCTTGAGCTTGCTGAATTAAAATTGGATCATTATGAAGAACAGTCCTTACTATACCAAATTTCTCACATTGAATGGACGGATCATCTGCGGGATCATAGCTTGAAAGATAATCTATTTTATCCTGTGTAAATATCTCAGCAATAGCAATATCATTATGATCATTTACAGCATCCTCTATCTCCTGAGCTGATAAATGATCATTCTCTGGAAGCAACAACTCACGAAGATAACTATAGGTTTCTGAGGTGCAATTGCACGAGAATAGCTCTTCAATAGTCCAATAAGGGTGCTCAAAAAAAGTTTCAGTTGTACTCCAGATGCCATCAATATCTGGCGTTGAGCTTTGTGATGCTGCAATTTGCATACAGAACAATAAGCCTGAAATAGTAAATATATGTTTAAGAATTTTCTTCATAAAAACCTCAACTACAATAATCTCATAAAATTACTTGTTGAGTCATTAAAATTTTGATCAAATAGTTTTATGAGGTTATGTCTATTTATTTTTTCTGCTTTTGTTATAACATTAGGTTGCTCTAATCACTCTATTGATCCAGTTCAAGTAGATTCTACAAATCAATCTCTTGATAGCTCCAATGAAGATTATTTATCTATCTCACGGCAAGACTACCTTAATAAGTTACATGGCTTCTGGCTAGGAGCATCTATTGCGAATTGGACCGGTCGTGTTACAGAAATGGATAAAATAGGTGGAGATGGCCCAAATGGTGGTCCATTCTATACACGAGATGATTGGGGGAAAATGGACTTGCCTAATCAAATGGGCAGAACAGGTGTTCAGCTTAGCTCAGGTGAAATATTTGATAGAATTGATTGGGCTCTTGAAGGTGAAACAGGGATCTGGGGATCAGATGATGATACTGATATTGAGTATATCTATCAATACCTATTATTAAAAAATGAGACTAGCATTCTCAGTGACGAGCAAATTCGTAATGGTTGGATTACTCATATTTATTCTGATGAAAACACGCCCTTCATAAGAAACGGTAGACCAGAAAATTGGCTTTGGGTATCGAATCAAGCAGCACATGATCTAATGTTAGAGAAAGGTTTGATGCCGCCTGCTACAAGCGATCCAGAAAATAATTTTTTCTATGACATGATAGATGCACAGCTGACAACTGAGATTTTTGGTCTTTTTGCACCAGCAAGACCTGATATCGCAATAGAAATGGCACATCTACCCATACGAGTAACAGCTTTTGAAGATGCAGAATGGATTGCTAAATTTTATGTAGAGATGCATTCGCTAGCTTCATCGGTTGATCAAAATCTTTCCTTAAAAGAACAAACTCAATGGATGGCAAAGATTGCCCGTCTTAGAATACCTGATAATTCCTATACTGCAAAAATGTTTGATTTTGTTAATAGCCTTTATAATTCTGGTATATCCTGGGAACAGGCAAGAGATAAAATCTACATAAGATACCAGGTTAATCAACTTGATGGCTACGATATTCTATCAACAAAATTATTATCTGATTCTGATCCTAATTCAGATAACGGCTTCTATCAAACTTTTGTTAATTGTCATGGTTGTTTTGCTGCAGGCATTAACTTTGCGGCAAGTATTATTAGTTTGCTCTATGGTGAGGGTGATTTCCAAGAAACTGTCAAGATAGCCTCCCTATCGGGTTGGGACTCTGATAATCCTGCAGCAACTTGGGGAGGGTTACTTGGTTTCATGATTGGCAAAGAAGGGCTAGAAGGATCCTTTAATCGAAAATTCTCTGATCGTTATAATATTCACAGAACTCGTGGAGGCTTCCCTAATAATGGTATCGATAATTTTCAAGCCATGGCTGAAAAAGGTCTTCTTGTTATAGATAGAGTTGTAGAAGAAGAGATGGGAGGCCGGATTGATTTTATGAAAAACCAATGGATTATTCCATTAACTAACTAGTTACTTCCTTAAGGAGAATTTTATATGTTCATAATTCAAGACTACACAATTGCTGTTATTTTTTGTGTCATAACAATGTTTTGCTGGGGCTCGTGGGCTAATACACAAAAGTTAGCTGGTAAAGAATGGCGGTTTGAGCTGTTCTATTGGGACTATGTTTTAGGAGTTTTACTTGCCTCTATTTTATTTGCCTTCACAATAGGCAGTGCTGGCAACGAAGGTCGAGGTTTTATAGAAGACCTTGCCCAAGCATCATCATCGAGCTTAATTTCTGCAATCATTGGTGGAGTTATATTTAATTTAGCTAACATCTTACTCGTCGCGGCCATCGCTCTAGCTGGTATGGCAGTGGCCTTCCCTGTTGGTATTGGGTTAGCATTAGTTATTGGAGTCGTTGTAAACTACATTGCACAACCACAAGGTGATCCATTGTTACTCTTTATTGGTGTAGGCTTAGTAGCGTTAGCCATTATTCTTGATGCGATGGTATATAAAAGACTTCCAGGACAAGGCGGTTCTCGAGGAACGCTTGGGCTAGGCCTTGCCATCTTATGTGGCATACTAATGGGCTTCTTCTATCGTTTTGTGGCGGCCGCAATGGCACCAAACTTTGAAGTGATGGAGCCAGGATTACTTAGCCCCTATACCGCTATGGTATTTTTTGCTCTTGGAATATTTTTGAGTAATTTTATTCTTAATACAATCATCATGCTTAAACCTTTTCAGGGTGAGCCTATTTCTCCAATAAAGTATTTTAGAGGTAGAGGAATTGATCACTTCTGGGGTATAGCTGGAGGAATGATTTGGTCTATTGGAATGATGTTTTCCATTATTGCTTTCGGTATTGCAGGTGCGGCAATTTCATATGGGCTAGGACAAGGTGCAACTATGGTAGCTGCACTTTGGGGTGTTTTTGTTTGGAAAGAGTTCAAAGAAGCACCAAAAGGAACCAATAAGCTAATAGTAATGATGTTCATTAGCTTTATTGTAGGATTAGCCCTCATCGTTAGAGCTGGATTATGAAAAAAATTAATTATTGGCCGTTACGTAACTCTATGATCTGCTTCTTCAGCGATTCATAATTACTCACTAGATCAGGAACTTCTAGATCAGTAATTAGTAAATTATTATGCTCATAGGGGTCATTATGAAGATCATAAAATTCTTCTTTATTGTTATTCCTTAGGAGCTTATAACGATTATTTCGCATAGCATAGTTTTCTACTGTATCGCCAGAAGAGACATCATAGAAATAGTCAGCATATATCCAATCACGCGGTGATTTTGTATTAACATTTTTAAGCACTGGCATAAAACTGATAGAGTCATGAATAATGTTCTCAGGTATAGTTGTTTGTAAATTAATTCCAGCCATCTCCATAATTGTCACGAAAAGGTCTGTAGAGTTAATAAGTGCATCTGAAACAGTGCCGGATTCAACTTGTGGACCAACAATAATCATTGGAGTATTCACTCCTCCTTGATAAATAGTACCTTTAGCCTTATTACTGCTAAATGGCGGTTGTACATTAGACCTTGCGGTTCCATTATCACTAAGGAAAATTATATACGTGTTCTTTAGAACATTAGGCTCCATTGATGCAATTAACCTTCCAATCTGTGTATCCATTGATTCTATCATTGCATTAAAATATTTAGCTCTATGAGACACATCAATTACTTTAGAGTCTAGACTTGAGTAATCAGATTGCCAATTGTCTTTAGGAGGCAAGTGCATTGGAGCATGAGCTTGGTTAAAGGCAAGCCACATAAACCATGGTTTATCGCCCTGCTCTAATATCCATTCAATAGCGTCATTTGTTTTATCTTCGGGCACATAACCAGTTTTACCAGATACCTCTCCATTAATAATTTTATTCCATGAAAAATAATGCCTTGGCCCCCCATCCATTAATCCAGAAAAATGATCAAAACCAGCTTGATTTGGGTGATCAACTCCTCCATTAGAAATATCAGCAAGGTGCCACTTACCTATAGCAGCGGTGGAATAATTTAGATTTGGGCTATCTTTAAAAGCCATAGGTAAGGTATATTCCTCTTCCAGTAAACCATGCTGGGGAATAAAGTTAGGAGGGTAACCACCCCCAGCCATAACCCGAGGTGAGCCAGGGGCTGGTGAGGCCCATTCTGGAACCTCAGGATTTTCTGGTAAATTTAAACTTGGAAAGACAGCGAAGCCGATATTGGTTCGAAAACTATACCGACCAGTAATAAGCGTTGCTCTAGTGGGAGAGCATACTGGCTGTGACCAAAAATTTTTAAAACTCATGCCTTGATCAGCCATTTGATCAAGAGTAGGTGTTTTTGCCGAGCTCTCACCTACACCAAAAGAAGAGAGAACTTCGATACCTACATCATCAGCAATAATTAATAAAATGTTAGGAGAGGCTTGGACTGTCATCGAGATAATGGTTAATAATAATAATACAATTGACAATTTAAAGCTTTGCATAATTAATCCTATTTAGTTCTTCACTTCATCTACAAAAGGAAGCGAGGTCTGTGCACCCATACGAGTAACTGATACGGCGGCGGCTCGATTAGCAAAACTAATGCTATCCGCCAATGAATGACCTTGTGAAAGTAATGTGGCAAGAGCACCATTAAAACAATCACCAGCAGCTGTTGAGTCAATAGCCTTAACTTTTGATGAGGCAAAGAATTGGCTTCCTGATAAGTTAGATAAAAGTGAACCATTAGCGCCCATCGTAACGATAATATTTTTTGCACCAGCATCAAGGAGTATTTTAGAAGCCTTAAGTGCTGAATTCTCATCAATAACATCAATACCTGTTAACAATTTTGCTTCTGTTTCATTTGGTGTAATTAAATAAGATCCTTCAATAATTTCTGCTGATAACCCATCAGGTGGAGCTGGGGCAGGATCTAAAATCACACGAAATTTTTTTTCTTTTGCTATGTCAATAATATGCGAGATTGTCACTAAAGGAATTTCTAGCTGAGTAAGAATTATAGCCTCTTCTGGTGCGTTACTCAGCGCTTCATCCACTTGAGCTGGGCTCAAAGAGTTATTTGCACCAGACGCAACAACAATCTGATTTTCTCCATGATCATCGACAATAATTAAAGCAACTCCTGATGGCAAGCTTTGATCACGACCAATAAAATCACAATTAATATCTTCCCTATTTAGTCCTTCTATCGCACCTTCACCAAAAACATCATTGCCAACGTTTCCCACAAAAATAACCTGGCCGCCTAAACGAGATGATGCTACAGCTTGATTTGCTCCCTTTCCACCAGGAACCATCAAAAAATTATCGCCTAGTATTGTCTCCCCAGTGGATGGAAGCCTTGGTGTTTTTACAACCATATCAGTATTCGAGCTACCAATAACATAAATAGGTTTATTTTTTATTTCACTCATAATTTAGAGTAAAGGAATTGCTTTTACTTTAATGTATCGATTGCTAAATGAAATAATATCATTAATGATCATATCCATTACCTCTTCTGTTATACCACCCCTGCCATTCAAATAACTATGCTCATACCCAGGGTAATTAATTTCTTTTGTAAGTTTGCCATATTTTGTAAGAGCTGGAATTAATATTTTATCATTAGCTATATTAACTCGATGAACATCACTATGTATCAACAAAATAGGTGATGATATTAGCCGAACTTTACTTTCCAAAATATCCTGCTTTTCAGCGGTATAATACTTGTCAACATTTAGAGCAACATCAAAATTAGGAGTATAAGGTTCTCGATTCTCATTAGCATCAGGAACAGGAAAAATCTCAGCAAGCAATGTTGAAGCGGGCTCACTAACAACAATAATGGTTGGTGGTTTAGGCAAGCCAGCTGCCTCTAAAGTCAGTCGACCACCTGAGCTATGACCGAGCATAATAATACTATTTAAATCAATACGAGGTAATGACCGCACTTCCTCAAGTATGGCTGATATATCATTAACTGGACCTCGCTTGTTCGCCTCAAATTGCTCATAACTCCTAAATGAAGCCATCACAATACCAAATCCAGCTGCTAATAAACGTGTCATCGATGGGCTATTCAGTGATTCATTGATTCGATTTTCAAGTGATCGATATCTATGGCCGCCATGTACGTAAATTATGACTGGAAAAGGACCTTCTCCTTTAGGAATTCTATGAGCTATTTGCAATGAGTATTGGTCATCTACCGCGATAACAGAAGTCACAATAGGGGCAACTTCCTCTGTAATATTTACTCCAGATACAGCTTGACGTCTTGGTCTATTTAAATTGGCATCAGTAGCTTGAGTAGCTATCGCTTCATTATCACTGGTTGACGATAATGGAGGCTGTAGATCAGAGCGATAAAAAATATTTTGGCAGGCCACCAAGCTGAAAGTGATTACAAGTATTAAAGATCTCATCTATTAAAAGTATAGTTAAAAAAATACACAAATAAAACAGCTGTAATAAATAAAAAAAATCCGCCCTAATTAAAAAACTAGGGCGGATACATCCTAAGTGAATTAACTTAAAATACTAATTACCAAAATAGTGTTGGTATCTAACATAAGACTCTCTTGGCCTATTTACATTAATCATGGAATTGCCATAGCCATAACTAAATGATCCATTAGATCCATATTTTTCATTAGTTAAATTTCTCACACCAAAGGAAAGTGACCAATCTTCAGCTGCGCTATTATAAGTAGTACTTAAGTTAGCCATGCTATAAGCAGCCTGCTTCATTGACCAATGCGGCTCAAGTTTAAATGTTTGCTTATCTGTGAACATATAGTCAACACGAGTAGTCATATTACCACCTGTAGCCAAAGGAAGACGATGAGTTAAACCAAGCGTATAGTTCATCTTTGGTGCATAAGGAAGCTGTGCTTCTGAGAGTGGAGTACAAAAAATTGTAGGACAATTAGTCGCTGACACTAAAGGTGTTGAAAGAGTGGCGTCAGTATAGCCAGGTCCGTACCATGCAAATTCCCCTGACTGAACATAATTACCAACTAATGACTCAATTTCTGTTTCTAGTAAACCGAGAGTAGCATCAACACGAAGATTGTCACTGACAATCCATAATGCTTCTAGTTCAGCACCAGTTAACCTACCCTTACCAATATTCTCAATACCAGTTCCCCCAGCAAATGCACTTGGCGGTCTCGCATTGACCTGCATATCATCATAGGAAGAATTAAATATCGCACCATTTAATCTTACAGAGCCAAAATCTACTTTAGCGCCGATCTCCATATTTGTTACGTATTCAGGATCAAAAGTGGGCATAGGATTAGGCAAGCCTTCTGGAAAACGACTTGCATAACCGCCTTCACGGAAGCCTTTGCTATAAGATCCATAAACCATAGCATTATCGCTAATATCATAAGCTAAGCTAAACATAGGATCAGTTACATTCCATTTGTCATCACCCACAGCTGTCTCACAAATATCTACTCCAGCTTCAGGATTAACACTAATTATTCCATCGCCGTTAGAGGTAGGTCCACCAACAGGATGTTGTTTACTGCCGCTTTGAGGGCAATAATCTCTAAAAGTAAAAACCTCGAACCATTTTTTTGATTCAGTAGCTCTAATACCACCAGTTAGATGAAGTCTATCTGAGATATGATAGGTTAGCTGAGAATAAAATGCGGTAGAATTATTTTCTATAGTTCTAGTTTTGCGTTGGTGAGCTAAGCCTGCCATTCCAGGACGTGCTCCCGCTTGAGACATTCCAGTGTACGGAGCGCCATCAGCAGTCATATGGTAGTTTGTATTTGCAGTAGCGCCTCTAGTTATCCATAAACCATTGACGCCATAAACAGCATTTACCTCTGAACCTGTTTCTTTAAATAAAAATAAGCCAGCTGTGTAGTCTAACTTACCATCCATAGCTTGACCTGATAACTGGAACTCTTGTGACCTACCATCTTGATGAAATTCATCATTATAAATAGACATTATAGGTATAGGTGTATAGTCATGGTCATTCATAAAGCTTGAATCAAATCCTCTCCAAGATGTAATTGACTTGAAAGTACCTAAACCAGTTTCAGCTTCTACAGTCAAAGCACCGCCAAAAGTGGTTAGCCAATTCTGGGGGTTCCAGATTCTATCACCGTTAGTATCCATATAAATGGCCCCATTTTCATAGACCATATGACCAGGATTGTGCACTTCACCAAAACAGGCTTTATTGGTATTTCTGCCTGCCGCTGTTGCACAAGCTGCGACTCCCCCGAAAGCTGGGGTACCCATAGGTGCGCCAACATTCCACCATGGAGCCATACCTCCTCTAGTAGATTCACTTGTACCTGGATTATCGATATCATAAAGAGCAGTGGCAATGAAAGGTGCTGGAGCTGCAACATTATGAGACCAATCACCTGTAAGATTAACCCTTAAGGTATCAGAAGGAGTGAACTCTAATTGAACACGTGCTGCATCAGTCCTATCATTACCCAACCATAGGTTGTCATAACTAGTAGCCTTGACGTATCCACCTTTATTTCTAGACATAAGAGATACCCTTGCTGCTAAATTATCTACTCCTTGAATAGGTAAATTAACAGAAGCTTTTATATCTCCATAACTATTTTCACCGCCTGAAATACTGATTTTTGCATCAAAAGCATCAGGATTAGGTCTTTTTGATACTAAATTAACTGCACCAGCTAAGGTATTTTTTCCAAAAAGCGTTCCCTGAGGACCTCTTAGCACCTCTGCTCTTTCAAGATCAACAAGATCCATCATGCTTCCAATTGATCTGGCAATATAAACGCCATCTATATATACACCAACTGCAGGGTCTGTGTTAATAACGAAGTCTGATTGACCAACACCACGCATAAAGATAGTTGGTGAAGATGTTAAGCCTCCAATACCACCTGACTGTTCAATTAATACATTTGGCGTGGCTCTAGCAAGATCATCAATGTTTAATGCGCCTCGTAGATCCATTTCGTCCGCAGTAAATGCAGTAACCGCAACAGGCGTATCTTGAAGTGATTCTTCTCTTCTTCTGGCAGTTACAACAATCTCTTCAATAGCAAAAGCACC
>MDTB01034399.1_pt1 | contig 55848 bp, 51 predicted proteins | sample 811161 | NCBI WGS metagenome assembly MDTB01 (sample SAMN05326650, study PRJNA326480) | marine metagenome | isolation source: seawater | place: Mediterranean Sea | collected 2009 | reverse complement strand
TGTTACCACTGTTGTTCTTTTGGTCTCTTATCAGTTATTCGTTCGTTATACGCCTATCGGTTGGCTACTAAATGGAAAACGAAAAAAACTTCGGTATCAAAAAGATGCTTCTTTAGCTGTAAATTAGATTTGGTTCATCAAGTTTACTGTTCTTTGCCATGCAATGTCTGCAGCTGAGGAATCAAATGTTCCTAACACGTCTTCTTCATTCGCAAAGGCATGGCCTGTACCTTCATAGATATGAAATGTTACTTCTTTGCCTAATTTCTGTAATTGATTTTCAAGTGATCGGATAGCCTCTGGAGGAAAAAAGTCGTCATGTGCGGCAAAATGGCCTTCCACTTTCGCCGACAGACCAGCCCAATTCACTGCACCATCCTCTAAAGGCGCCCCATAATAAGGTGCAGCAGCCCCGACACGAGAACCCTCTTGGGCGGAAATAAGCAATGACAGCATTCCGCCCATACAGAAACCTACGACACCAACCTGATCACTAGAACACGTATCAAGTGACAAAAGAAAGTCTATGGCAGCAGCCATATCTCGAGCCGCCCTGTCAGGCGGGAGGGTTGTCATCAATTCCCCTGCCTTATCCATTTCAGTGTGTTCTGCGAACTCTCCATGATAAAGATCAGGAGCGAGAGCAGTGAATCCCTGTTCAGCTAATCGGTCGCATACGCCCTTGATTTGTGGAACTAATCCCCACCATTCCTGAAGTACTAAGACACCAGTTCCTTGACCTATCTCAGCGTCGGCTAGATACCCTGCTGCATTTGTTCCGTTAACGGGGAAATTGATCATTTGTCCAGTCATCTGTCTCCAATCCGATTTAATCTTCTGTTTCTACAACTAGTAGGGAGATTAAATATGTGCAAATAGCGTTTTACTTGTCATACAACTTTTTTGCAAACAAGCCATGCTTCATGCCTCTCTGAATCTCTCCATGCTTCATCAACATGGAGAGTTTCCATATCTTTAAGACTTTTCCCAATTTCAAATATTTCTCGTGGATCTAATAAAAACCGCTCACCAGGGTGCTCATGCCGTTCAAGGTTCTTCTTCGTTGGTTGAGCGAAGAGAAGTATTCCATCCGCGTTCAAATATTGAGTAGCCGATCTCAGTATTTCTCGATTTAAGAAAAGAGTGAGCAGAGCAATATCCCATTTGCGCTCCGGGGGCATCAGGCTTTTCTCAATATCCCAATGGATACATTCAAGTTCCACATCCTGCTTTTCTGCACTTTTTGTTGCTTGATTAAGGGCAACTGTGCTGATATCAACAACCGAAGTTACATAACCTTTCTTCGCAAACCATAAAGCATTCCGTCCATTTCCTCCAGCGATATCTACACAAGTCCCTCCATGAGGGAGATACTGTTCGAACACCTCTAAGAACTCGGACGGTGCGTTTGGAGTAGGGTTTTCGCTGTAACGCTTATCCCAGAGACCTTCAGGGTTTGTCATCGGTTTGTTACGCTTACTGGAACAGTTTCATAACCTCGTAAGGTAAGCCGACCCCGTTGCTTTAATTCCCCAGCTTGCTCAATCGTTTTAAATCGTCTGATTAAACCAGCGAACATTTCTTGTCCTTCGGTTCGTGCCAAGTTAGCACCCAAACAATAGTGAATGCCTGACGCAAAGCTTAGCGGTTGACCCTCGTTTCGCTGGATATCAAAAGCATCCGGGTTAGTGAACCTTGCCGGGTCACGATTAGCTGCCCCGATGAGAGTAACGATTTGGCTCCCTTTCGGTAATTTGAGATCGGGTATTTCAGTATCTTCGAGGGCTGTTCGTCCGTCTAATTGTACGGGGCTATCCCATCGCAACATTTCTTCAACTGCTGATTCAACATATTCATCATGTTTCCAAAGTAAATCCATTTGCTCTGGATATGCGAAGAGCGCTCCTAAACCATTACCAATGAGGTTTTGTGTTGTTTCCATACCTGCAGCAAATAGAAGAATTACCGTGCTTATGACCTCGGCTTCAGAGATACGATCACCACTCTCTTCAACCTCGATAAGTGCTGACATTAGGTCATCCTTGGGATCTGCCTTTCGATCCGCAAGTAGGCTTGAGAAGTATTCACCCATTTCTGTAAAAGCCGCAGTAGATGCTTTAAGGTCTTCTAAGGAAGGAGCAGCTTCAAGTGAAGCTACGCCTGCGGTCACCAAAGGTCTGAAGTACTCCCAATCTGAGCGTGGCACTCCCACTAGCTCACCAATGACATTCACTGGAAGAAATCCGAGGATTTCCATGGCATCTCCCTCACCAACTTCAGCAAGGTTATCAAGACAGTCTTCGGTAAGTTCCTTGATGCTTTCTCGCATTGATTCAACACGTTTTGGTGTAAATGCACGACTTACAAGCCCCCGTAAGCGAGTATGATCCGGGGGGTTAAGGAAAAGCATTGACGGAGAAGAATCACCCCTATTGGCACTAATTTGCTCTCTGTACGCTCGAACTTCCTCAGATTCTTGTCTTGGTAAAGCGGTTCCGCCAGGCCCTTCCCGAGTATCTTTACCTAGTCGATTATCTCTGAATACCATTCTGCAATCCTCATATCTTGAAAGAAAAATTGCACCTGATGAACTTCTAAAGACCGGAGACTCATCTCTAAGTTTTTTGTACCAAACGGCGGGATTAGCTATTCCCTCGTCGGTAAGAAAAAGATTCAGAAGATATTCATCACCTTTATTCGTTCCATCATTTGAATTGCTCTGCGACATAGTAACTCCCCTATCACAATAGCTAGAAAGTCGTTATTTCATTAAATCCAACTTTATTTGTGGACTAGACAGAAAGCCTTAGCCATATCTCTGAAAAGAGAAATTCACATCTATCATTCTGATGGGTACCTATGAAGCTAGAAAAGTCTGAACTTCAGGAAAGCGCACGTCATGTGTTACGTGGTTGTTTTATGGGCGCTGCTGATGCTGTTCCTGGCGTCTCAGGGGGAACGATAGCTCTGCTATTGGGAATTTATGAGAAGTTGCTTGAAAATATACAAAACTGCACCAATGTTGCTACCTCCTTGTTAAAGCTTGACACGGAGAAAGCAAAGAACTCTTTGTCATCAATCGAGTGGCGATTCCTACTACCCCTTATGTCAGGGATCATCATTTCTTTTATTCTGCTGGCTCAAGTCATTGAACGACTCTTAGAGAATTACCCCACGTCCATCGCTGGTCTATTCTTTGGGCTTGTAACGGCATCAGTAATAGTTGCTGGATTCATGGTTCACTCATGGAGTTACTCTTATCTTCTTCTGAGCGCTGCGACTGGAGTTGCATTATTTATAGTTCTTGGATTCCGAGCAGGCCCTGTGGAACAACCGGGCCTGCTAATATTTTTCTTCTCCGGGGCAATAGCAATCAGTGCGATGATCCTTCCCGGAATCTCTGGGTCTTTCCTTTTATTGATGATCGGTATGTACGGATCGCTTATAGAGGCTGTGAACGAGCGTTATATGACGAAAATTCTCATATTCGGTTTAGGGGCAGTGTTATCTCTCGGCCTTTCCACTCGCTTGCTGAACTGGATCTTAACGCACTATCGAGATACTGTTATCGCCTTCCTTATTGGTTTGATGATTGGAAGTCTCAGAGTGGTCTGGCCGTGGCCAAATGGAGTAGGTGTTGTCAGCGGGGAAGAAAAGGAAATAGTTGAAGGTTCTGTCCTCTCATGGCCCGGATCCTTCATTTCCTTTATTTGGCCATCTTTGTATGGACTTGCTGGTTTCACAGTTGTCATTTTTCTTTGGAATTTAAATAGGAGTGATTAATGATTCACCTGTTAATTAATCAACAAGCGAGGAAAGGTAAAGGATCTGAAGCAGTCTCCAAGATTTCTGCTTCCTTGGACGAAGCAGGCGTTGATTTCTCACTTGTTCCTGGTGAAACACTTGAGGAAGTAAAACGTAGCCTTCAATCACTCGTAGAGATAGGTGCGGAAAGAATCATTGTTGCTGGCGGTGATGGAATCATCCATCATGCAATTCAATCTGTTGCAACCACTAATACCGTTCTCGGAATTATTCCCATCGGAACCGGAAATGACTTTTGTAGAGCATTAAATTTCCCGACAAAAGTTAGAGACGCAGTTTCACTAGCACTGAGTGAACCGAAGCCTATTGATCTGCTTCGTGTCAATGACCGGTGGGTTGCATCTGTGTTAACTTTTGGCTTCTCCAGCGATGTTAATGCTCGTGCTGAAAAGATGAGTTGGCCGACTGGTCCCAGCAGGTACACGGTAGCGACTTTAGGGTCTCTTCGTTCCTTACGAAGCCAACGGGTCCACTTTTCAATTGATGGGACCTCCTATCAGGAAGATTTATCGCTTTGGAATATCGCAAATACGAGTGATTTTGGCGGTGGAATGAAAATCGCTCCTGATGCAGACCCATACGATGGCGTTGCGAATCTGACCCTAGTAGCTCAGGTAAGCCGATTTGAATTGTTGCGGTTTTTTAGGAGGGTTTTTAGCGGTTCCCATATGAGCCACCCTAAAGTGACTGGTTTAGAAGGTAAAAGAGTTGAAATTCATACAGAAGGTTTAGGTTTGTGGGCTGATGGCGAGTTTATTGGCGAATCGCCTGTGACAATTGAATTAGTACCAAACGCGATGCGAGTAGCCGGATGCAAGGATAATCTTAACTATGGGAACAGATGAGGTGCAGTGGGTTTCTGAGCTGCAGAAGAATCTAGATCTTTATGTCTCCCCGAACCTAGATAAAAATTTGATCGTGCAATATGAAATTATTGAATCAGATGGTGGTGTTGAGAAATTTCATTGTGCGTTAGGTTCAAAGGCCGAAGCTTTGTCAGGCAGTGCTAATGCACCAGATATTGTTTTTACTTTGGATAGAGCTACAGCGATTTCTATACATCGGGGAGATGTAACAACCGAAGAGGCTTTTCTTAAAGGATTTCTTCGGTTGGAAGGTGACGTCGCACAACTGATCGAGAATTTCCCAGATTTCAACCAACGCTAGAGAGTTAGATAAGGCCTAGTCCTGAGACGGTATCTCTTTCATTGACGAGCTCATCGGCTGAAGCATCTATTCTGCTGCGACTGAAGTCATCTAACTCTAAACCTTGTACGATCTCGTATTCTCCAGCTTTGCATGTAACTGGGAATGAAGAGATTATCCCTTCAGGGATTCCATAGCTTCCGTCAGATGGGATAGCCATGGAGACCCAGTCACCATCTGGCGTTCCTAATGTCCAGTCCCGCATATGGTCTATTGCTGCGTTAGCAGCAGAGGCAGCAGACGATGCTCCTCGTGCTTTGATGATTGCAGCGCCTCGTTGTTGGACAGTTGGAATAAATTCACTTTCAAGCCATTGTTGATCATTAATTACTTTTGCCACTGACTCTCCGTTAACTTCGCAGTTGAAGAGATCCGGATATTGCGTTGCGGAATGATTACCCCAAATTGTCATTTTTTTGACTGCATCAACTGGTACTCCCATTTTTGAAGCGACTTGAGTTTGGGCACGATTGTGGTCAAGTCTTGTCATAGCTGTAAATTGACGTGGATTGATTCCTGCAGCGGATGATTGGGCGATCAACGCATTTGTATTTGCAGGGTTTCCTACCACGAGAACTTTTATGTTTTCATTGGCCTTATCTGCGATTGCGAGTCCCTGAGGTCCGAAGATCCCCCCATTTGCTTCTAAAAGATCTGCACGTTCCATACCGTCTTTTCTAGGCATAGCACCTACTAGTAGGGCATAGTTGCTATCAGTGAAAGCGACGTTGGCATCATCTGTTTTGACAACGTCGTGTAGTAGTGGAAAAGCGCAGTCATCTAATTCCATGTGGACGCCATCTAATGCGCCTAGTGCTGGAGTAATTTCCAATAGTCGGAGCACAACTGGTTGGTCGGCACCAAGCATTTGCCCGCTTGCGATTCTAAAAAGCAGTGCATAGCCGATTTGTCCTGCCGCTCCAGTTACTGTTACATGTACCGGTGTTTTGCTCATATCAACCTCTTTAAGTTCACAGCCGAGATTAGCGAAAAGTTGATACCTTTTGGCTAATCCTCAGAGAGTTGGGAAAAAAAATTACTAGAGGGACTGTGTGTTACCCATCCACGTATTGTGCAAGTTAGCATAAATCCCTTCTCTAATTGATAGTTCTTGATGAGTACCGATCTCTACAATTTTGCCTTTATCAAATACGAGGATGAGATCTGCCTTCTCCGCTGTGCTGAGACGGTGAGCAACTGAAATTGTTGTTCTTCCCTGTGATAGCTGCTCTAAAGCGCTGACGAGAGCAACCTCTGTTTCAGGGTCAACTGCACTAGTGGCTTCATCAAGAATAAGAAGCCCAGGGTCAGCCAATTGAGCTCTCGCTAGAGCCACAAGTTGACGTTCTCCTACTGAAATGCGTTCCCCTCTCGGTCCTGTTTGGGTGTTGATTCCCTCTGGTAGTTTGTTTAGCCAATTTGTGAGACCTAATGAAATAAATGCTTGTTGGATCTCGCTATCAGTAGCATTTGGTTTTCCGTATGCGACATTTTCACTTATTGTTTGGTCGAAGAGGAACCCATCTTGTGGAACCATTTGGATGGATGCGTGGCGTGAATTAGCATCAATTTCATTGAGCGGGAAGTTGTTGATGAAGATCTGTCCAGATGTTGGATCCGCTAGACGTGCTAGAAGTTTGACAAAAGTTGTTTTTCCGGAGCCTGTTTCCCCTACAACAGCTACATTTGCCCCTGCAGGTATATGAATGTTGATATTATCAAGGACCTGACTCCCAGTGCGGTACGTAAAGTCAATGTCGCGAGCTTCAATTTCTATAGCCCCGGGTCTTAGAAGGTGACCGTTATCTGGCTCTTCAACGTCTATGGGGATGTCTAGAACTGAGAGTATTTTCCACCAACCAGCTAATGCTGTTTGTGTTTGGTCGAGTACTTCGCCTAGCTCCCAAATCGGTGCCACAAGAATAGTCGTGAGGAAGACAAACGCAATCATCTCACCTGAGGTGAGTCCGATATCAGGTCCTATGTAAGAACCTGCGACGATAACGCCAGCGATAGATAATGCGCTGAATGTATCCATAACCGGAGCTAATAAAGCGAAGAATTTATGTGCTTTAATTTGTCTCTTATATTGATTTCGGTTGGCATATTCTAATTTCTTACGAATTGAGTTCTGGTATCCATATGATCGGATTACTGGGGCTGCGGTGACTGCTTCTGAAGCTTGACCGAGAGTTTCAGATACTGCTTCTCTTACCTCTCGGTATTTGATGAACTGTTGTTGCTGGATGGCTTTAAGAATGGGAATGAGTGGAAGATATATAGCGATCACTATGAGAGTTAATTGCCAACTGTAAATAGCCATAACGGTTAACGTCCCGACAATTATCACTGAGTCAACTATCCAAGCTATCGCTCCCCACTGAGCGAATTGAGAGAGTGTTTCTATATCACTTGTGACTCTTGCAGTAAGAATTCCTTTCCGAGCTTCTTGATGATCGGCGAGACTGAGTTTTTGTAAATGATGAAAGACGCGTACTCTCAATTCCAGAATGGTTGTTTCTGCGACTCTAACCAATCGGTTATAGGTAGCTCGTTGAGCGAATATAACGAAGGAAATGATGACTAGGGCAATGGCGCATGATGTGTAGATGAAGTTTGTTCGAAGACCGGTTTGTCCACGAAGTCCTTGGTCAAGTATCTGTTGGATTAAAACTGGAATTGCGAGAGACCCTGCAGCAACTATCAGAGCCATGACTACGGTTAGACCTGCACCTGTGCGTAACTCTGGGCTTACTTCTATTCCACGTTTCAGAACAATTAGAGCCCCTGTTTTTACACCTTCCTCGCTCTCATTTAATGAAGTCTGTTCTTCTCTTGGTAGGGAGACTTCGCCTCTGGTGTTTCTTCGTATTTGGCGTGCTTGAGTCATACGATTACACCCGATTTTTCATAGGCTTTTACAAGAGATGCATACGCTTCTATGTCCATCATTTCCTGATGGGATCCTGTGCCTTCAATCTTTCCGTCATTGAGGAAAATAACTCGGTCAGCGAGCTGTATTGTTGATAGGCGGTGAGCGACAATAAGCAAACTTATATTCTTTCGGGTTCTTAGACCGTCAAGGATACGCTTTTCTATAACGGGGTCAACTGAAGATGTAGAGTCATCTAGAAAAATGATCTGGGGCTCGCCTATCAGGGCTCGTGCCAGTGTTACGCGTTGACGTTGCCCCCCCGATAATGTGACTCCGCGTTCTCCTAACAACGTATGCATTCCACCAGGGAGTGCAGAAATAAACTCGTAAGCCTGCGCAGTTTCCATTGCATCTCGTAAATCATCATCGGTGAAATCTCTACCCAAGAGAATGTTCTCTTTTACTGTGTCAGCGAATAGGAACGATTCTTGAAATGCAATCGTTAATGCTTTTGTCCGTTCCCCAGGTTCAATATCGTTTAAGGGAACCCCTGCAAGATATATTTGTCCGGATGCTGGTTGCTGCAAACTTCCAACCAGGTCAGCGATGGTTGATTTCCCTACTCCTGTTGGCCCCACTAAGGCAACGATTTCTCCGTTTTGCACTGAAAAACTTATCTTGTCGAGGATGAGTTGGTCGCCATATCGGGCTTCTACCTCCTCTATTCGTAAATCAGAGGAACCAGTTGTGATTTCTTTCGCTCCTGTAACTAGATTTTTTGGTGGCTCAATATTTAAGACTTCGTCGATCCTGTCGAGAGCGACAACGGATCGGGGAAGTTCTTCAAAGAATATCCCTGCTATTCGAACTGGAAACGCAAGGATCCCGAATAGGGCTATAGCACTAACAAGTTCTCCGATCGTTAAAGATTCCTTATCAATCAACCATGTTCCGATCATAAGGAGAGCTATCACGCCTAAATTTGGGAGAGCATAAATAGCTGGTTCGAAGATAGCTCTAAGGCGGCCAACACTTATTCGGTGCTCACGTATTTCTTCAGCGGAATCTCGGAGTCTAGAAACTTCCTCATTACCGCGTCCAAGTGATTTGACTACTAGTATTCCATCAAAACTTTCGTGAACTAATGACGATGTGTTTCCTACAGCTTGTTGCACTGAAGATGCAGGGGTTACAACTCGTTGAGAATATGACTTGTTCATGAGAGCAAGTAACGGAAACAACACAGCTGCTATCAAAGCTATTGCTGGATGAATGAGAAAAAGGTTAATTAGCGCAACAATTGCTAGAAAGAACGTTCCGATAGTAAATGCAAGGGGCATCAACGCCAACGACGCGATCATCATGTCATTGTCAGCATGGGCAAGGAGTTCTCCTGGTGATTTTTTTCTATGAAATGACATTGGAAGATCAAGGTATTGATTAAAGAGTTGACGACGCCAAAAGAGTTCTGTCCCGTAACGCGCCCCAGCTAGGAAATATCGGCGAAGAAAAGCTCCTAGTCCTCGGGCTAAACCGACGGCAATGACCAGAATGAAAGCCAGCCACAAATTTCGTTCATTAAGTGAATTGTTGTCTAGATTAGGAATGATTACGTCATCGGTCGCATACCCAAGAACCCTCGTAAGTAGCACTGCTGCGATAGAAAAGAGGCAGGCTCCTGTAATTGCTATTGCATGTGAGAAAGGGCGGAGCTTTAATGATCGAGATATGAGCTTCAGCCCACGCCTGAACTGATTGTTCTGGGGGTTTTCATTTTCTGTGACTGGTGGTTGCATGTCTTAGCCACCTGAGGCTTGTGTTGTTGGGGACTTTCCAGTTCTTTATTGATCTGGATCGTCTGGGGGTTTGGGAATCTAGAGTCTATCCACAATAGCTGAAGCGAATTCAGAACATTTCACTTCGGTTGCCCCATCCATCAATCGTGCAAAGTCGTACGTCACGATCTTTTCACCTATTGTTTGCTCAACGGCTTTAATGATGTCATCGGCAGCGTCTCTCCACCCGAGATGTTCAAACATCAACACACCAGAGAGAAGAACAGATGATGGGTTAACTTTGTCTTGTCCTGCGTACTTAGGAGCAGTTCCATGTGTCGCTTCGAAGATTCCATGACCAGTGACGTAATTGATATTTGCTCCTGGCGCAATTCCGATTCCACCTACTTGTGCAGCTAGAGCATCCGATAGATAGTCACCGTTAAGGTTCATGGTCGCAATGACATCAAATTCGGATGGCCTTGTTAGAACCTGTTGAAGGGCAATATCAGCGATTGCATCCTGAACAAGAATTCTGTCTCCAGGATCTCCGCCACAGTCGTCCCAACCAACAGCAACATCGTCAAATTCTTCTTTGACAAGTTCATATCCCCACTTTTGGAAAGCGCCTTCTGTGTATTTCATGATGTTGCCTTTGTGAACCCAGTGAACGTTCTTTCGTCCTCGTTCAACAGCATATTTAAGAGCAGCTCGTTGGAGTCTTTGCGAGCCAGTGCGTGAAATAGGTTTTATGCCAAGGCCAGAGTCTTCTCGGATTTCTCTTCCGAAAACTTCTTTGATCATTTCGCGAATTATTTCTGCTTCTTGTGATCCAGCCTCAGCTTCGATTCCAGCATAAATATCTTCGGTATTCTCCCTAAAGATAACCATGTCAACTAGTTCTGGTTGTTTAACTGGAGATGGCACTCCTTCAAACCACCTAACGGGACGAAGGCACACATATAGGTCTAGTAGCTGCCGTAATGCAACGTTCAGACTTCTAAAGCCTCCTCCAATAGGAGTTGTGAGAGGTCCTTTAATCCCTATTAAGTATTCTCCAAAAGTATCTACTGTTTGTTGGGGAAGCCAGTCTCCTGTTTCGTTGAATGCTTTCTCACCTGCGAGAACTTCAATCCATTCTATTGTGCGACCGTATTTTCCTGCCGCTGCATCAAGAACGAGCTTTGCAGCTGGCCAAATGTCTATTCCTGTACCATCGCCCTCAATGAAAGGAATTATCGGATTGTCTGAAACATTGAGTGTGTGGTCATCATTTATTGTTATTTTTTCTGCCATATAGCCTGATTGTAGAGGAAATCTGCTGACTTACTTAAATGTATGGGAAAAAAGTCTAAAGAATACCGATGCTTTTTTCTGCAGCAGCCACGGTATTTGCCATTAAAAACGCTCGAGTCATCGGACCAACCCCTCCGATTCTTGGTGATAGCCAGCCCGCAACCTCATTGACTTCATCGGCTACATCCGATAGAAGCTTTTTTCCTGAAAAGCTCACTCCGGCTGCTACAACTGCAGCACCAGGTTTAACCATCTCGGGTTTGATCATATGAGGGGAACCCGCTGCAGCAATGAGAATATCTGCTTGTTTCGTGTATTGGCTGATATCTTCTGCACCGGTATGAACCACTGTTACTACCGCATTAGCATTCGGTCTTTTCAATGAAAGTAGGTTAGCTAATGGTCGGCCTATAGTTAAGCCCCTCCCAACTATCACAACATGTTTTCCTTGAATGGGAACATTGTATCGTTCCAAGAGGAATTGAATCCCTGCTGGTGTGCATGCTAGAGGCGCCAGAATTCCTTGAACGAGCTTCCCTAGATTTACTGGATGTAGTCCGTCTGCATCTTTATCAGGTGAGACTCTAAGTAGGGCACTTTCATAATCTAGGTCCCCTGGGAAGGGATATTGAATTATGAAGGCATGTATTTGCGAATTTTGATTGAGTGATTCAACTGCCTCATTTATTTCTCCTTGAGATGAACCCTCCGGAAGTGTTACTTCCTCTGAGTACATCCCGAGTTCTTTACAGTCTCGGTGTTTCATTGCTATGTAGTTTTTTGATGGACCATCTTCGCCAACGAGTATTGTTCCCAAACCCGGAGTTATGGCTGATTTTTCTAGTTCAGAAATTCGTTGAGTGAGCGTAGCTTTAAGTTCTGAAGCGACTAATTCACCGTCTAATGCGATAGCGACCATAATTTGATAATGCCACGTGGGGCAACAGAAATCTCATTATTAGTAAGGTGAGCAGTTCTTGTTAGGGGAACGAAGCAAATTTGGTCTCTGGGATATATGTGAGGCTTCCATTTTTAAGCTCGTTTACGGCTTGTACTGGTTCAGGGTCAGCGAAGAGATCTTTGTCTTCAGGTTTAAAACCGAGTTCTTCAATCGGAACAGTCCAATATGATGCCTCGAGCGCAATTCCATTGTTGTCATGGAAATAGACGGATCTGATGATTTCATGATCGACGATTGTAGTTATGTCACAATTAGCGTTCTCTAGTCTCTCTATGAGGGATTTGAGGTCGGCTTCAGTCGGTAACGCGAATGAGAGGTGATCGAATTGAAGATCCGTACGGGTCATAAGCCCAGCAGGTTTTGTGAATGTTTCTGCGCGAGGGTCTTCAAAGAACGCAATTGTGTTTCCTGGTCCTAGTTCGAAGAAGTAATGCCTCATGGGACCTGCTCGCAATGTGGCAACAAGTGGCATTCCTAGCACGCCGCAATAGAAACGAACTGTGTCATCCATGTCTGGTGTGATCATTGCGAGATGGTGTATGCCTTGCCATTTAGGTGCGGAATCATCATTGGTGGTCATTTACCTAGTCTACATGATGTTGAGAATCACAAAATTTCTCTATTGGTGATCTGCGTCACGTAGCTAGATACGTCTTTGAATACTTGTATTGATCGCTTGGACTTTGATTGTCCGTTACTTAGTCAAATATTTTGAATGTGCTATCGAGTTCAAAATGCCAAGCTTCATATCTGAGACCACTTTTCTGATAACCGCTGCACCTTATTACGCTTGTATCATTCCATTGGACATCTGTTTGTAGATCTTCACATAGAGGTGATAGTCCATATAGTTGAGAGCGTTTCACTGGCAGAGTAATTGGGTTAGTTCCACACTCGTTCGTATATATTCTGAAGGATATTGGTTCTGAAAGATAGTTAAACGTATTGGATTCAGTATTTTTACAGCCAACGATTTGATGTAACCATTCCCATGATCCGCTGGCAATGTCTATTGCGATTCCTTGGGTATGTTTGGATTCCTCGGGTCTAAGTGCTCTGGTAAATCCATATAAATAATAAAGGTTTTGTTGCTGAGTGAAAGTTCTGTAGGAGCTATTGACTGAGAAAGTTAGACCATCTGTTTTAGCTGAGTTACACATTTTGTCAAAGGTTTCTATGAAGACAGCAGTGGCTTGTACCGGTTGGCCGGATGAGTCATAGGGTAGGCATGACGACTGGGTAAGTATGGGGTTGTAGGGGTCAGACTCAGAAATATTGATTGTTGGTATCCATTCATTATTTTGTGCATCAGGGAAGGTGCATTCATACTTTTCATAACCTCTTATAGAACAGCTGGTTGGGGGTATTGTTTGTGTCCTTGAATCATGGTGAACGGTTATGAAGCAGTCTGAGTTTCGAAAGATATTTGCTCTGATCGCTTGGCATGATGTCTGCCCATTTAGTGGCAATCCTTTTATGTATTGGAAGCATTGCCATGTATAGAAGAACAGCTGTCTGGGCGGAGGAATAATCTGTGACCTTTGAGACGGGTCGCAAACATATGTGTTCTTTTTGCAAACCGTTCCAGCCTCTGATGACGGGGCAGGTTGGTAAGTCACGGGACAGATTACGTCTTGATGCGTACCAAAGAATAAATCCTCATTCTTGTCTTCTGATAATGCCGAAGAGGGAAAGAAAAATAAGATACCTACAAGAACGGTGACGGGTAGTAAAAGTGTTCTTGTGCCTACCGTTATGGGTTGTGGGGGGGTGAACTTAGGCATTAACTTATCTGTTGTTAATGTTTAAAATGTCTCTCGCCTGTGAAGACCATTGCTAATCCAGCTTTATTGGCTGCTTCAATGACTTCTTGGTCACGTATAGAGCCTCCAGGTTGGATTACGGCTGAACACCCTGCGCCGATTGCCGCATCTAAGCCATCAGTAAATGGAAAAAATGCGTCACTCGCACAAGCTCCTCCATTTGCTCTTCCTTCTGCTTTCTGGGCAGCTATTATTCCTGCATCTCTTCTGTTCTGCTGACCAGCTCCAACTCCTACAGCTTGTTTGTCTTTGGCTAAAACAATGCAATTAGAGCTAACTTTTGCCGCCACGCGCCATGCAAATTCTAAATCACTCCATTCTTCTGGTGTTGGTTGTCTGTCTGTAACGACTTCCCATTGATTTTGGTCTAGCTGAACCCTATCTGATGTCTGTACGAGTAGACCTCCATCGATTGATCGCATATCAAGTAACAGAGATCCTGGTGGATTCGCTTCAATGATTCTAATATTTTTCTTTTCAGATAATTTCTCTATTGCTTTTTCTTCAAAGGAAGGAGCGATAATAACCTCAGTGAACACTTTGGATAATTCTTCAGCTAGAGAGAGTGGTACTTCACGATTTACGGCAACTATCCCGCCAAATGCTGAAACTGGGTCGCACGCATTTGCACGAATATATGCTTGGGTGATGTCGTCATGTGTAGCTACGCCGCAGGGGTTTGCGTGCTTAATGACTGTAACGGTTGGATCATTTCCCATTGCATGAACAAGTCTCCATGCTGCCTCTGTATCGAAAAGGTTTAGGTAGCTCATTTCCTTGCCGTGTATCTTGGTAGCGGAGTCCCACCATCCACTGTTATTGGTAAATTTGTATCGTGCTCCAACTTGATGTGGATTTTCTCCGTACCGGAGGTCATGAACACGATCAAGAGCTAGGTGGAGGGAATCGGGAAGTTGATCTTCTGCATCACTAGTTTGATCCGTGTCATCCATCCAGCTAACAATCGCTGCATCGTATCCAGCTGTGTGAGCGAATGCTTTTCTTGCCAACATTTGACGAGTTCCTGATGAGAGAGAGCCCGCGTTTGTTAGCTCAACGAGAACGACGTCGTAATCTGCAGGATCAACGACTACTCCTACATAGTCATGATTTTTAGCCGCTGCCCTTACCATTGTGGGGCCACCTATATCTATATTTTCAATACTGGGTTCTGCTTGGAAAGGGTACAAATTACAAACGACGAGATCAATCGTTTCGATGTCATTATCTATCAGGTCTTGTTGATGTTCTTCGTTTTCTCTATCCGCAAGTATGCCGCCGTGGATCTTTGGATGAAGTGTGACGACTCTATGTCCGAGCATGATCGGTGATCCGGTGTAATCCGCGACATCTGTGACAGGGATGCCTGAGTCAGCTATTTGCTTAGCTGTTCCTCCACTTGAAAGGAGTTCCCACCCGAGACCATGAAGTCCGGCAGCAAATTCTTGGATTCCTACTTTGTCAAATACGGAAAGTAAAGCTTTCATGGGTCTCTTTTCTTATGATCCTTCTGTCCTAATGATGTTTTGTAGTGTCTCTATATACAGTCGTCGTTCTACTTCTTTTATTCTTTCATGTAGCGTTTCTTTTGTGTCGTCTTTAAAAACAGAGATGGACTCTTGGGCAAGAATAGGTCCAGCGTCTACCTCTTCTGTTGCAATGTGTACTGTGCAACCGGTGACTTTTACGCCATATTCAATTGCTTCCTCCACAGCATGCCAGCCGGGAAAACTTGGAAGTAACGAGGGGTGCGTATTCAGTATGCGATTCGAATAGACATCATAAATCGGTTTACTTAAAATGGTTCCAAATCCCGCCATCGCAATCAGGTCGATTTCTTTTTCAATAAAGGTATCCCTTATCTCACATGTGAATGCGTCCCGATCGAAATCTTTTCCGTAGCTGGATCTCTCAACCCTTATATGTTCAATGTTGTGGTCAGCGGCGATCTTTTCAGCCAAACATTCTCTGTCTGTAATAACCAGTTCAACAGGTATTAAAGCTTGAATTATTGCTTGGAGTATTGTTCCGCTACCTGATGCCATTACTGCTATGCGCACGCGCTGAAACTACCACCTATTTACTCTCTAGATGAACACCTTTATATTTTTCGTTAACTTGTAACTACAGTGAGGCCACGATTTCGGCCATCAACTCTCCAGCTTCGGTTGGGTTGTTCCCCACACGGACGCCGGCAGCTTCTAGGGCCTCCATTTTTGCTTTAGCTGTTCCCTTTCCCCCTGAGACTATTGCGCCCGCATGACCCATTTTTTTGCCAGGGGGTGCTGTGACCCCAGCGATGTAACTAGAAACTGGTTTTGTGACGTGATCTTTTATATATTCAGCTGCTTCCTCTTCTGCAGAACCCCCTATTTCTCCTATCATCATGATGGCTTTTGTTTCTGGGTCTGCTTGAAAAGCCTCTAAACAATCAATGAAGCTAGTACCAGGCACCGGGTCTCCACCGATTCCGACACATGTAGTGACTCCGATATCTTTTTGTTTGAGTTCATATAGTGCTTGGTAGGTAAGGGTGCCTGATCTACTTACGATTCCTACAGGGCCACCTGATTTAGCTATATGGCCAGCAGTGATGCCAATATTGCATTTACCTGGGCTTATGATTCCAGGGCAATTTGGTCCTAATAACTGAACGTTTGGGAAGTCACTTTTGAGTTGATTGTAAAAGATAGCTTCATCGTGTGCCGGTACGCCTTCTGTAACGGCGACGATAAATTCAACTCCGCCCTTTGCTGCTTCCATTACAGCTCCACGGACTCCTGCAGCTGGTATGAAGATACAGCTCGCAGTTGCCCCAGTGGCCTCTACTGCCTCTGCAACATTTGCATAGATAGGTACTCCATCTACGTCCGTTCCTGCTTTTTTGGGGTGGGTTCCAGCAACTACTTGTGTTCCATACTCCCGGTTCAGCCGGCCATAGTAGCTTCCTTGTGATCCAGTTAGTCCCTGGTATATAACTTTTGTTGTTTCATCTACGAAAATACTCATGATTCTCCTATTGAGCTAGACCCACAGCTGTTCTAGCTGCATCTAACATGGTTGTTTCCATTAGTAACTTTTCAGATAAATTGGGTTGTAGGATTGCTCTTCCCTCATCTGCATTCGTTCCATCTAAACGGATCACTATTGGAGATTCAATAGCAACTCGTTTCATTGCTTCAAGAATTCCGTTTGCGACCTCTTCTCCTCGAGTGATTCCTCCGAAGATATTGATGAAAATCGCCTTAACATTAGGGTCATTGTTGATGACCTCTAATGCTCCAGCCATGACATCAGCGTTGGCACCTCCTCCGATATCAAGGAAGTTTGCCGGTTTTCCACCAACTTGGTTGATGACGTCTACGGTGCTCATAGCTAAGCCAGCACCATTTGCGATGACCCCAACGCTTCCCTCTAAGCCGACATATTGAAGTCCCTTCGCATGGGCAGCTGTTTCTCGTTCGTCACGTGTTTGGGTCTCATCATATTGTTCATAGTCTTGGTGTCGAAAAACAGAGTTTCCGTCCAATGTTACCTTTGCGTCAAGAACATGAACGTTCCCTTCTGGGGTGAGTATGAGAGGGTTGATCTCTACTAGGTCAGCGTCACCTTCAGTGTATGCAATGTAGAGTTTCATAAGAATATCAACTGTTCCATCAAAGGCTTGATCTGGCAGATTTGCTGCTGAGACCCATTCTTTGCATTGATCCTCTGTTAGTCCAATGACTGGGTCAACCCATATTTTTGCAATTGCATCTGGATTTTCTTCAGCAACGGTTTCAATCTCTACACCGCCTTCTTTGGATAACATACCAAGATGCTTCTTTGCAGACCTGTCTAAAGTAAAGCTTGCGTAATATTCTTCAGCGATATCTGAAGCTTTCTCGATCCAAACTCTTCCAACTATGTGACCCTTAATATCAAGCCCAAGAATGTTCGTGGCGTGCTCAGTGACATCTTCGATAGTCGCTGCAAATTTAACTCCTCCAGCTTTGCCACGCCCTCCGGTATGTACCTGGGCTTTAACCATGACTGGTGTTCCGAGTTCTTCAGCTGCTTGCACTGCTTCTTCTACGGTGAAGGCAATTTTTCCTGGAGACGTTGGCATTCCGTATTCAGCAAAGAATTGTTTACCTTGGTATTCAAACAAGTCCATTTGTTCTCTCCGATATTTTCGTTGTTTCTGGCGTTATACCGCCCCGTTGGGATACTAGTGAAAGGACGGGTCGATGTGCTCATCAAGAATTGTTTTAATTGAAAAAAACGCTTCTTGGCATTCGTTCAATACGATATATTTATGCCCTTCCAGCAGAGCAGACAGATAAATTTTCCAAGGATCGTAGCGTTTGTCATGTTTAGTCTCGTGTTTGGCGTTGGTTTATTATTCGCCATTGTGAAACTCTCAGGAAGTGGCGAGATCCAGTTCAAACTCGGAGATGATGTGTTTGAAATTGGGGATGCTGAAACATTTTCAGAACGCATTCAAGAAGATGAAAGCCCTATCGCCTGGGCTTCATTAAGCGGATCTAGACCGATTTATGTGCAGCACATCGGTGAAGATCCACTCGTTAATTGGTTTGCTATTGACGCTCGCTCTCCTTCAAATCCTGTGGCCTGTAGCTTGGGTTGGGATACAGAAAGTCAAGTTTTTTTTGACGAATGTAACGAGTCACGTACATACCCTGCAAATGGTGAAGGGCTTACACGATTTGAAGTTGTTGTTAACCCTCTTGGGGTGATTCAAATAGATCTAAATAGGATCTACGCTCCGTAATTCTTTAGATTTTTCTTACTGGAGCCCATGAGAGGTCAAGTGTTTTCTGGCCTTCATCAACAAAGTTAATAGTCGCTATCGCCTCGTATTCGCTAACTTCTAAATTTACGATGACACCGTCCCCGAACATGTCGTGATTGACATCATCACCGATTTGTAGGCCGACCTGATCAGCGTAACTCTTTTCTGGCCCCTTGGGTTTGGCTGTTGAGAGTGAAAATGTTTTGGTGTCTTTTGAGTTTTTTTTCTCAACTTCTTCTTTGAATTCTTCAGGAATTTCTGCAACGAAACGACTGATAGGGTTGTAGAGCGTTTGCCCAAAAAGTGTTCGTTTCCAAGCGTATGACAGGTGTAAGTTTGTCTCGGCTCGCGTAATACCGACGTACGCTAATCGGCGCTCTTCTTCAAGTTCATCTGTGTCTCCTAATGACCGCATATGAGGGAAAACACCGTCTTCTAACCCAACGATGAATACATTTTGGTATTCGAGGCCTTTCGCTGAATGGAGCGTCATCAGTGAAACACTTGAGTCATTATCTAGGGCATCAGTGTCTGAAACAAGGCTAACTTCTTGTAAGAATTCGTCAGCGTCTTCATATTCCATTGCCATCCCTATGAGCTCAGCGAGGTTTTCTCGTCGACTGTCTGCATCAATTGTGTGCTGTGATTCTAAATCAGAGACATACCCTGATGCGTCAAGAATTTCATCAAGGACACTTCCGGGTCCTTGCAAAAGAAATTCTTGACCTAAGTTAATAATACGAATGAACTCTTCTAAACCTCTTAACGCTTTCCCAGTTACACCGGCTTCTGGCGCTCTATCAAGTACCTCATGAAGAGTGGTGTTATTTGTTGATGCGAATTTATCGAGTTTCTCAATTGTTGAGTCTCCTATACCTCGTTTAGGGGTGTTAATTACTCTTTTGAGAGCTACCTCATCAAGAGGGTTTACTACAACTTTCAAGTAGGCAAGAGCGTCCTTTATTTCTTTCCTGTCAAAGAATCTTGTTCCCCCGATGACTTTGTATGGAATGTTTGACTTCACGAGGTGTTCTTCCAAAACCCTGCTTTGAGCATTTGTTCTGTAGAACACAGCCGTGTCTTTCCAGTCAACACTATCTGTGTCGTGTAATTGTCTAAGTTTCTGTGTCACCCATCTTGCTTCGTCGCCTTCATCGTCGGCATGAAAGCATATAATTTTGGATCCCTCATCTCCCTTCGTCCAAAGTTCCTTTCTTTTGCGACCATAATTATTTTCAATAACTGCATTCGCTGCATCAAGGATTATTTGAGTACTTCGATAATTTTGCTCAAGGAGAATTACTGTTACATCTGGGAACTTATTTTCGAACTCAATGATGTTCCGAATGTCTGCTGATCTAAAAGCGTATATTGATTGATCTTGATCCCCCACAACACAGATATTCCTCGATTTGTTCGCTAATTGGATAACTAATTGGTTCTGTACAGGGTTTGTATCCTGATACTCGTCTACGAGGATATGTCGGAATCGTGATTGGTAACGTTCTAGGACCTCTGGGAAGCGATTGAAAATCTCTACTGTTTTGAATAAGAGATCATCAAAATCCATAGCCCCAGCTGTTTTCATGCGACGTTCGTACTCAACGTAGACATCTGCTACCTTCTCTTCATATAGCGTTTCGGCAGACGATCGATAGTCAATGGGGCCGATCATTTCGTTTTTAGCTTTTGATATCTGACTGTGGATTCCGCGTGGCGGATATCGTTTCGTATCAATATTCATGTCTTTGAGAATGTAGCTCGTTAGCCGGACTGCATCGGCTTGATCATAGATCGTGAAAGAGTTTGGGTAACCAAGTGAACTTGCTTCTCTGCGGAGGATCTTTGCGCACGCCGAATGAAAAGTAGAGACCCACATTTTTTCAACTATTGGACCAACTAATGTTGCGACTCGCTCTTTCATTTCAGAAGCTGCTTTGTTGGTAAATGTAATTGCAAGAATCTCGAAAGGGGAAATACCAACTTCTCTAATAAGGTAGGCAATTCGGTGCGTAAGTACTCGAGTTTTTCCTGATCCTGCTCCCGCGACAACGAGGAGAGGACCCTCTGAATGCGTCACAGCATCGCATTGTGGGGGGTTAAGTCCATGTGTTAAATCATGTGATGCCATTCCGCCACAATACATGGAAGGTGTGCCGAATTGAGGAGCTTTGCTATTTTGCGGCTATCTTTCTAAAGCGAAACAATGTTTTACTAGTGGAGTCCACAATGGTCCGAACCCCAAACAAAGAATTAGACGTTGCGCTTGAGTTGTTCAACAGTGAACTTAAAAAACTTAAATCACTGGAAAAAGAACAAGCAGTCATTAAAAAAGCTGAGAGGAAGAAAGCGGACGCTGTGAAGGCTTTGCAAGAAGCTGAAAAGAACCCGGATCTTTCTTCTGAAGAAAAAGCACAAGCAAAGGCAACATGGTTGAAAGCTGATGATGATTTAAAGAGGATTCTTGCTGGCGAAGATCCACTTCCCGAAGAGGTAGCTGCTGAATCACCTGAACCGGACGTACAAGAGGAGAATATTGAAACAGAAGAAGCACAAGCAGGACCATCTGAGACGTCTGAAAGTGATGGGTTGGATGAAAAAATCGAAGAGCCAGCCGAAGAATCTCAAAATCTCGAAGGTGAAAACCTAAGTGAAGAATCCGTACAGAAAACTGAAGAGGTAGCTGAATAGCTTTCCTTTATAGACGGGTTTTGAAATGTTCAATAATTGTTTCGTATGCATCTAGCGTTGGGTGACCAGCCACATCTGAAAAGTCAGTTGTCAGCACTGAATGTGCGCTTTGACTAATACCGTTCGGATTCAATTCGGAACTATCAATCTCAATTCCTAGAAACCCATCGCCCAGAGTTTCTTTAAGTGATTTGAACCTGTCACCGGGCGAGAACTTATCGTCAGAAAAACGGAGCCCGATGACACATAAGTTCTCATTTTCTATTCGTTCACGCACTATGGATAGGTCTTCTTTAGAGGTATCAATATCCTTCTTTCTTTTTTTTCCGATTGGGAATGGAAGGCTCGGTTGGCTCATGACAGGAACCTTTACGAGGGGATCGACGGCTAGAGATAGGGCAAATCCACCTGTCAAACACATTCCGATAACTCCAACACCCTGCCCACCGCATCTATCAGCAGTTAGCTTCACTAACTTCTGAAGCCAGAGTGTTATTGGGGAGCTTTTCCCCGTAGCGAAAGTAACAAACTCCGTTGAGATGCATGCACGCATCATGGATTTCAGTGCGTAGGTATTATTGTATGCGCGACCAGGTTCTCCAAATAGGTTCGGGAGAACGACCGTAAACCCACTTTTGACTATTCTCCTTCCAAATTCTGCTACCTCAGGTGTAATGCCTGGAATTTCAGTTAGTAATACGACTCCGGGACCATTACCCTTCCAAAACACGCCTTTCTCGCGTCCATCAAAAGAAGTTGATTCATATTCAAAGTCGCTTAACACATCAGTTGCCATATATGCGAGAGTACATGATGGAATCGCTTTCTTTTCTATTCGGCAACTAGCATGGCGTTAGAGTCAGACTTCAGGCGTGAGGAGAAGCATGCAATTCTCAATCATCTTTGAATTTCAATGTGATGATGTGAGCCCCGATGGGGAACGTGAAACGTTATTAAGTTGTGTTGACCAGGCTATTTTCGCTGAACAAATGGGGTTCGACAGAATATGGGCGGTAGAGCATCACAGCTTGAAACATTATGCTCACATGAGTGCGCCCGAGATTTTTCTTACATGGGTTGCAGCAAAAACATCAAAGATACGGATCGGACACGGTGTCGTGTGTATGCCGTTCGGGTACAACCATCCACTTCGGGTCGCTGAAAGAGTAGGAATGCTTGACAGCCTTTCAGGTGGACGACTTGATGTAGGAGCTGGCCGCGGCGCTACTGCAATTGAAATGTCAGGATTCGGTATCAGTAAAGATGACACATATCCGCAAGTTAAGGAATCTCTAGAGATTCTCAGCCAGTGTTGGGAAACTGAAGAATTTGAATGGCATGGCAGTATCGAGATTTCGCGTCGATCAGTTATCCCTCGACCGTTACAGCTGCCTCATCCGCCGCTCTTTATGGCTTGCACTAAAGACGAAACTGTACGGTTAGCAGCAGAGTATGGTGTAGGAGCTTTAGTGTTGGGTTTCTCCGGTCCTACACAAGTAAAGGCATTACGAGCTATATACGACGAAGCTATAGAAACGCGCAAAATAGACTCATGTATTTCGAAACAACCAACTGATTTTCTCTCTGCTTTGTGCCCGACCATTGTGCTCGATGATGCTGAAAAAGCTTTTCAAATTGGTGCTAGAGGGCAAAAGTTTTTTGCAGAATCTATTCAGCATTGGAATCTAGGAACGCCTCTTCCGGAAACGGTTCCCCCTGAAATAGATATCCGTGACGCTGTTAGCGTAGCAAAGGAACAGGTTAAAGCATTTATGGTTGAAGGTGGTCATCCGGTTCCTTCGGTTGTTGCTTCTACGAGCCCCTTTAATATTGACCATGCATATGGTAATAAAGACGACGCTATTGAGTATGTTTCCCAGTTGAAAGAAGCCGGAGCCGATGAAATTATGTGCATTATGCAAATGGGCGGCGTTCCCCATGAAGTCGCTATGGAGACGATTCGGCAATACGGAGAATATGTAATTCCCCATTTCTCTTAGATGTAGAGTTAGTCGAAGATGTCAAGAATCTTAAGGTGGTTATCAATGACATAATCCGCTTCTTCACCGTCTTCTGGGTCATCTCGTCCTCCGGTGTATCGAACCGTTGTCATATTGATTGCACGTGCTCCAGCAACGTCTGTTCTTTTTAAGTCCCCAACGTGAATGCATTGAGAAGAATCTGAGATATTTAGTCCTGCGAGAGTTTCATTAAATATCTTGGGGTCAGGTTTATAAACACCGATATCGTCAGAAAATCCAAAGTAGTCAAAGAATTCATGCACATTAAGGTCAGCGAGCCAAGCTTGAAGCCGACTGCTTGGGATTGTCCCTACATCGCAAATAACACCTAGTCGAAGATCCATTTCCTTTAATCGCTCAAGTGTCTTCTTAACGTTTGGAAGAAGCTTCCTTGGGGTTGACTCTGATGCTGCTAAGTAGGCATCTGTTAGTTGTGTTTTAGTATGTAACGAGATTTCAATGGGAAGTTTTGATATTGCTGCGTTGACGACACCATCAATTGAGGATTGGACGTTATTTCTCCAGTTCGTATCGAAATGATTCCATCCTTGAGCGAATGCCTCATCAAGTTGTTGTTGTGTTACTTCAAAACCATTTTCGAAAAGAATCTCGGTCCATAAAGCTCTTCTTCGGTCAAGTGAATCAGTTGTTTCCGCAACGAGGGTGTTCCAGAAATCGTATGTTACCGCCGCATATTTACCCGATTGCATGATTGCTTCCTGTCTTAATCAAATGAGGCGTACGGAGCCTGTCCCGTTTGCTTGAATTGTTCCAATTTCAGTGGATGAAAGCCCCATTGAATCAATAATTTTCTGCGTATTGCTAATGCTTTGTTGATCTATAACCAGCGCCATTCCGATTCCCATATTAAAGACTGTGTACATTTCATTTTGATCAATATTGCCAAGTGATTGGATTTCGGTAAAAACCCTCGGAGGTTCCCAGGCTTCCTTGAATATGTCGGCATCTGCGGTTTTAGGTAGTACTCGATTGACATTTCCTGGAAGCCCTCCGCCGGTGATGTGAGCAATGGCCTTTATGGGTTCTTGTTCTAAAATTTTGAGAATTGTTGGTGTGTAAATCACTGACGGGAGAAGCAATTCTTGCCCTACTGTTGCGTCTGCACCGCTCCAAACAGGGTCAGTGATTGATTTTTTCGCGATATCAAAGAAAACTTTTCTCGCTAGTGAATATCCATTGCTTCGAAGCCCCGGTGAGTGTAACCCGATGATCGCATCGCCAGGGGCTACATCAACCCCGGTAATCATGTTCTCTTTATCGACAACGCCCACGCTGAACCCCACCAATTCAAATTCTCCTGATTTCATTAAGCCTGGATGTTCAGCCATCTCACCGCCGACGAGGGAGCATCCTGCTTGAAGACAACCAGCACTTATTCCTTTAACTAGTGATTCAATTTGATCGGGAATCAGTGTTCCTACTGAAATGTAATCAAGGAAAAAAAGAGGTTCTGCTCCTACACAAACCAGATCATCTACGCACATCGCTACGAGGTCTATTCCTATACTTTCATATTGTTCTGTCATCATTGCGACTTGTGCTTTTGTTCCTACTCCATCAGTTGATGAGACAAGTACAGGATGCGTTCTCCCTGTTTTGGTTATGTCAAAAGCGCCTCCGAATCCACCGATGCTTGTGAGAACTTCTGGCCGAAGGGTGGTTTCTACATGAGGTATTATCCGTTGAACGGCTTCCTCACCTGCAGCTATATCAACACCAGCAGATTTGTAAGTCTCATTTTCTTGCTTACTCATGTATCTCGCTAAAGGATTGTTGAATCGTTTCGGGTGTTTCTTGTCGGAGATGGGACTGCATGTTCTCAATCTTATGAGTTGGTTCTTCAAGTATTTTTTTAGAGAGATTTACCGGAATGTCCACTGGATAATTTCCTGTCAAACAGGCGGAACAGAATCCTGCGTTGTTGGTTCCAGTAGCCTCTATCAAGTTATCAAGTGTCAAATAGGCCAGAGAATCGACATCAAGGTATTCTTGTATTTCTTGTACTGTGAGATTAGCTGCCAGAAGCTCGGATCTTGTTCCGGTATCCATCCCGTAGAAGCAGGGCCATCTATATGGCGGAGAAGAAATCCGCATATGTATTTCTTTCGCTCCTGCTTCTCGAAGCATGCGTACCATAGCCCTTGTCGTAGTTCCTCGGACAATAGAATCATCGACAACAACAAGCCTATTTCCATTTATGGTATCCCTGAGAGGATTGAGTTTCATACGAACACCCAAAGAACGGAGTTCTTGATTCGGTGCAATAAAAGTTCTGCCGATATAACGGTTCTTTACTAAGCCTTGTGCATAAGGGATCTTAATTTCTCTCGCGTAACCCTCTGCTGCTGGAATACCTGATTCAGGTACACCCATAACTACATCTGCTTCTACAGGTGCTTGCTTCGCTAGAAGTTCCCCCATCCGGACTCGAGCGTGATGGACACTTTGAGTATAGAGCTGGGTATCAGGTCTAGCGAAATAAACAAATTCGAAGACGCAGAGGGTTGGATTTATCCTTTCCGATGGGAAGGGATGTACGGAACGTACTCCTGTCGCACTGATTATTACCATCTCACCAGGATCAATTTCTCGGACAAAATGAGCTCCGATAATATCCAAGGCTGGGGTTTCTGATGCAAGTACCCAGCCATTGTCCAACTTACCAAGACATAGCGGACGGAATCCGTTTGGATCTCGGACTCCGATAATGTTTGCTTCATCCATGATCACAAAGGAGAAAGCCCCCTCTAATTCAGGAAGGATTTTTGTCAGTGCACGTTCAAGTTCTCTTCCATCTGATGCATTGTTGTTAGCTGTGTGACTGATTTGGTTAGCTATCAACTCAGCTACAAGGTCACTATCACTTGTTATGGTCCCCGGCAGCATCCCTGCTTGTTGTGCAAGCTTTTCTGTATTCGTTAGATTGCCGTTATGACCTAAAGCAAATTCTCGTTGATGTTCTCCTCTATATACCGGTTGCGCATTACGCCAGGAGCTTGAACCCGTGGTGCTGTAGCGTGTCTGTCCTATCCCTAGGTGCCCATCTAGTCCCGCCAGAATACGATCATTAAATACGTTTGAAACTAGACCCATATCTTTAACAACGGTGATTCTCTCACCATCACTGGTTGCGATACCTGCTGATTCTTGTCCTCGATGCTGAAGTGCATACAGACTGAGGTAACTCAGATGCGCAATTGGTTGACCAGGTGCATAAATTCCGACAACACCACAAGCTTCCCGAGGGGAATCATCATCGAATCCAGTTTCGTCAGGGGCCACAAACGAATTCTTTCAGATTATGACACGGAGTGTGATGATAGGTAAGGATCATATTGTGAATAGTCCGATATCAGTTTGGCATATAGTAAAAGAAGCAGTTCAATAGAATAAAGCATGAATGTGTGCGAGATAAAACAGCACATTAGTGGGGGAACCTTGGAGAGAATATTATGACAACCTCTGACCATATAGATCTAAGCACTTACGATCCTATGGATCGGGAAATCCAGCAATGCCCATTTGATCACTATGCAGCGTTACGGAATCATGGACCTCTTTTCTTTCATGAGCAATCAAACATGTTCTTCGCTTCACGACTGGATGTTGTTAACGAAATACTTCGAGATACTGAAACATTCTCTTCTCAGATGTCCAACACAACCGCTAAACCTAACCCTGAGACATTGAAAGCGATAGCAGAGATTCAAAGTCGAGGGTGGCCGCGAAAAGAAACGATGCTTACTATAGACCCTCCATACCATACTGCATACAGGAAGTTAGTCTCACGGACATTTTCAGCGAGAAGAATAGCGGCGCTGGAGGATACTGTTAGAAGATTTGCCACAGAATTGATTGATGCTTTCCCTGATAAAGGAACCGTTGATTTTCATAATGACTTTGCAGTTTCTTTTCCAGTACGAGTAATTCACTATGCACTTAATATGGCACCTGATGTCGAAGGGAAGGTGAAGAGTTGGTCAGACGCCGCAACAGCAGCTATTGGAAATAAACTCTCCCACGACGAATGGATAGAAGCTGTAAGTGTTCAAATGGAAAATCAAGATTATTGGTATTCAGAATATGAACAACGATTAAGTAATCCTCAAGACGATGTCATTTCTGCTCTTGCACATGCCGATTTCGCCCATCCTGACTTAGATGAGGGTGAAACACGAAAGTTAGATTTCTCAGAGATTTACAGCATTATCCAGCAGCTAATGGTGGCTGGTAATGAAACGACCACAAAATTCTTGGATGAAACTATGAGAACACTCGTTGAAGAGCCGAGGTGGTGGAATGCTCTCGAAGCTGACCCAGAAGGGCTCATCCACGGGGTTGTAGAAGAGGGCCTGCGGATTTCATCTCCCAATCAGGGATTGTTCCGAGTTGTTACTCGGGATGCGGAGATCCAAGGCATATCTATTCCTAAAGGATCTCGAGTCTGGGTGATGTTTGGTGCTGCGAATCGAGATGAATCAACCTTTGGTGACTCGGAGGCCTTTGACCCGACCAGAGATAACCTCAAGGAACATATTGCATTTGGAAAAGGTCATCACTTCTGCATTGGAGCCCCATTGTCAAGGCTGGAAGGAAAAGTTGCGTTTGAAGAACTTGTGAAACGAATCAAACTTCCAACATTTTCGGAAGGTAACACCTTTGAATATCAGTCAAGTTTCGTGCTGCGAGGTCTCGCAGGGCTTGAACTCGATATTGAGAAAATATAATTTTTTAGCCCTGAGTTGTCCCAGCCTCAAAAGCTTTCGGAAGGTGACTTTTCCAGCGCTGTTGGATAGTTAATAATTCAACTTCAATTAGGCCCTTAATCGTATAGTTATTTCCATGGGCTAGTCCTATCCGTGTGCTGGGCATTCCGTTATCTTGTATTATTTCTTCAACACTGTGCATCTGTTCAGGATCTACTGCAATGACAACACGGGATGACGATTCTGAAAACATTGATTCGATATCAGGGACCCGTGCCAGTGAGCATCCGATACTTGACTTAACAGCCATCTCGGCGACTGCAACAGCAAGTCCGCCAGAAGAAACGTCATGGACTGCTGTTACAAGCTTCTCATTAACTAGTATCCGAACTGTTTCGCAGACTTTTTCGTGCATTTCATAATCAACCTGATTAAGTTCACCATTTCGCTTATCGTGTGCGAAGGCCCAAGCGCTTCCTGATAACCCCTTTGGTTCAGGCCCTATTACCATCAATCTGTCACCTTCGTTCCACTTTAACCCGGGAGGTGCCATGTCTAGATCGTCAATCACGCCGATGAGTCCGACAATAGGTGTTGGGTCGATATTGTTTCCTTGGCTTTCGTTATACAAACTTACATTTCCGCCTACAACTGGAATATTGAATTCTGAGCAGGCTTCTGCCATCCCATCTACGGCTTCGCTCAATTGCCACATGACATTGGGATATTCGGGGTTTCCAAAATTTAGGCAGTTAACTAACGCTCTGGGTTTGGCTCCCACGCATGCAAGATTCAACATCGCCTCTGCAACTGTCATCGCTGTGCCTATTTTGGGATTGACTGCACACCAGCGATGATTCCCATCAGTCGTTACCGCAATACCACGACCTGTGTCCTCCCCAGTCAGAGGATGTTTAAGGCGAAGGACAGCAGCATCAGAATCAGTCCCTGCAACTGTATTGAGGAAGAGTTGCGAATCATATTGAGATGTAATCCATTCGTAGCTTGTCAGTAAGTTCAGGAGATCTTCTGCGACATCGTTGGTGCCTATTGAGTGTTCTGGTTTATCTTCTTTTTTCCTATCTAAATCCTCAGGTGCAGCCATCGGGCGGTCATACAAAGGTGCGTCTTCGTGAAGAGAGATCGCAGGGATGTCTCCCAAAGTTGCTCCTTCAAAACCATCCATAATGCGAAGTTGGCCACCGTCAGTTACCTTCCCAACTACCGATGAACGGATCTCCCATTTATTACTTATGGTTATGACTTCATCGAGATTGTCTGGACTAACAATTGCGAGCATTCTTTCTTGAGATTCGCTTGTCATAATCTCAAATGGTTCCATATCATCTTCTCTTTGCGGAACTGCAGAAACGTCAAAGTCCATTCCGACACCACCTCGCGATGCGGTTTCTGAGGCGGCACATGAGAGTCCTGCTCCCCCCAAATCTTGAATACCGACAACAAGTCCAGCATCAAGTAATTCTAAACAGCATTCAATCAGTCGCTTTTCTTCAAACGGGTCTCCTACTTGAACACTTGGCCTCTTCTCAGCGTCTTCTTCATCGTCACCAAAACCTGCTGATGCTAATACGCTCACACCTCCGATTCCGTCGCGCCCTGTTGTAGCTCCAAGAAGTACTGCTAAGTTTCCAACCCCAGATGCTTGTCCAAGTACCAGTCTATCTTTGGGGAGAATCCCCAGACACAACACGTTTACGAGCGGATTACCAATATATGTTTCATCGAAAACGGTTTCCCCACCAATATTGGGAACTCCTACAGAATTTCCATAACCTGAAATTCCACTAACTACGCCTTCTGCCACCCACCGACTCCGAGCATCATCTATTGGACCGAAACGTAAAGGATCCATAATCGCTATGGGTCGTGCACCCATCGTGAAAATATCCCTAATGATTCCTCCAACACCTGTTGCTGCACCTTGGTAAGGCTCAATGTAACTTGGGTGATTATGGCTTTCTATTCTGATAGCTATAGCGATATCATCGCCAACATCTATCACTCCGGCATTCTCCCCCGGCCCGACGAGTACATGCTCTCCTTCAACCGGAAGCCTCTTTAAGTGGATTCGCGAGGATTTATACGAGCAGTGTTCACTCCACATAACTGAGTACATTGCAAGTTCAAGATGATTTGGTTCACGACCCAAGATTCCTATAATTTTCTCAAGTTCATCATCGGTCAAACCAAGAGTTCGGTGGATTGGTTCGGCCATTATGAGGCGCTCTCGATCAAGCTTTTTAGTAGCGTCTGACCATCGGTACTTCCTAATAGGGAATGACAAGCTCGTTCCGGATGAGGCATTAGACCCACAACGTTCCTCTCTTTGTTACAAATTCCAGCTATGTCAGCCGTTGAGCCGTTCGGATTATTTTCATATGTAAGTAATATCTGATCTTCTGCTTGCAGTTCATCTAACGTTTCTTTGCTGCATGTATAGTTTCCTTCAAAGTGATTTATCGGAATGTTTAATGAATCGCCTTTGGCCGATCGGGAAGTTAGAACGGAATTCGTTGTTTGCACATTTAGCTTGACCATTTTGCATAAGAATTTCAATCCGATATTTTTCTGAAGTGCTCCTGGCAACAGTCCGGCTTCTGTGAGTATTTGGAACCCATTGCAGATTCCTAGCACTGGTCGGCCTGAATTAGCGAAAGTAATTACTGATTCCATCGCTGGTGAGAATCGGGCAATGGCTCCTGGCCGTAAATAATCTCCATGGGCAAACCCACCTGGGATGATTACTGCATCTGAATTTCCCAAATCAGATGAATCGTGCCATATCAATTGACCTTTGGATCCAAGACTTGTTATTGCCTCAAGAGCGTCTTGTTCGCAATTGGACCCTGGAAAGACAATGACCCCTATGGTCGGACTCACTCTGCTCCTTGAATATGGATATTCGCGGTTTCAATTACTGGGTTAGTAAGAAACTTGTCACATAATTCCTGAATCGTTTCTTGTGCCTCGACTTCACTATCAGCTGTGATGATGAAACGAATATTTTTCCCCACTCTTACATTCTCAATGCCACTAAATCCAAGCTTAGGAGTTGCATTTTCTATAGTTGATCCCTGCGGGTCAGCTATTCCTTCTTTGAGCTGGACTTCAACAGACGCTTCAAACTTCACGCTTTAATGTTGCCACAACAAGAAGGGAAAAGTGAGTATCTTACGCGGACTTTATTGATTAATTATTTAAAAAATCGCGTACCCGTTTCTGTAGATGGCGGACGCGTATCTCTTGATAATTTCCTAATGTCTCTCCCCGTTTAAAGCTTGACTTAAAGCCGCGTGTTTGCGCTGCAAGATTGGCAGTATCTTGGTCGTAGATTTTCCCAAGTGGGCCAACACCTTCAACTATGGAATAGCTTTCATCGATGTCTAAAGTAATGATTTCTGGAGGATCAGGTGCTTTTCTATCGCTGGGCTTAGGGCGCATAAAGATTAAGTCAAAGTAGCAGTAGTCGGGGCTCTCTGGGTCAGGTCTAAACCGGTACACCATAGGAAGTGAAAGGCCAGGAAAAAAGAAAGCGTTAGGAAATAAGAAATACTCAATTGAATCCAAAGTTAAAGATTCGCTCAGGTGGGTGAAATCGTGGCCATACTTTTCACCCATTTGTTCTTGAACAATTTTGGCATAATAGTCACGGGCTCGTACCCCTTCTGGAAGAGTGAAGTCAGCATCGCCGAACATTCGCCCGCTGAGATGAGTAAGAAGTTCATCTTCAGTTCTTGGATTTTCTTTTAGAGGGCTATTAAGTCCTCGAGTGTGAATGAACCGTGAAACATTGTCTCCGAAGACATCGTATTGTGTGGTTACTTCATCTCCTAAGTTCCCAGTCGAATGTGTTTCTCGGACATGGTAGGCCTCAATGAATGCCTCCGCGCCCGCTTTCCAGTTACATGGTAAATGCTTTCGTATATGTGTTTCGATATATCGATCCCCTAGTTGCCAATCTTTCCAATGCTCTGGAAGGACTCCAAGATATTCTTCAAGGGGTTGTGCATCTTGGTCAAAATTAACGAAGACGAAGCCTTCCCAAGTGGCTACACTCATTTCAGGAAGTTGGTGTGATTCTTTTGTGACGTGGGGGAAATCCCAAGCTCCGGGAAGGTCAACGAGTGTTCCTTCAAGGGACCACGTCCATCCGTGAAAGGGGCATCGAAGTTCTTTGCTGAAGCCACACGTTCCTGGTTGTTTGAGTTGCGTTCCACGGTGCATACATGCGTTGTAGTACGCCTTGATACTCCCATCGGTAGTCCGAACAATCAACGAGGATAGATGGCCAACGTCGTATACGAAATAGTCTCCGGGTTCAGGAATATGGTCGACGTGGCATGCCCACTGCCACACTTTTGACCACAGCTTTTCATATTCAGATGACGCGAATTCAGGACTTATGTAGCTTTCGTATGGCAGGTCGTTATCGCCAAGGAATTCATATGATTCTTCGAGTAACGCCTGCGGCGGAGGTGTTGGATCGGCAAGGAGTTCGTCTCGTAATGACGGGCCTTCTTGGCGTGCTTCACCTGGTAGTGGTATCTCTTTATTCCCCATAGGTATCTATCATAAAACCTAAACCGGCATAACTGTCCAGTTCATTATCAAAGTTAAGGAGAATCTGACTGTTAACCAGGCCAATCATCTAAGTTTTTCCCGCTTATTTTTTCGTATCCTTCTCGATATCGCTTTGAACTCGCTGTAACTACTTCGTCTGGTAGTTCGGGGGGAGGTGGTGACTTATCCCAATCAAGGCCATCTAGGAAGTCACGTACTGGTTGTTTGTCAAATGAAGGCGGGGTTGTTCCCGGTTTCCACTCATCTTTTGCCCAAAATCGTGATGAATCAGGTGTAAGAACCTCATCGGCGATAACGAGTTCACCGTCAATAAATCCCATTTCGAATTTTGTGTCTGCGATGATTATGCCGCGCTCTAAAGCATATTCGGCTCCCTGCGAATAGAGTTCTAGCGATTTTTGCTTTGCCAGTTCAGCGATTTCTAGGCCAACAATGTCTGCGGCTTGAGTGAATGAAATATTTTCATCGTGTAATCCGTCTTCGGCTTTAGTCGATGGTGTGAATACGGGCTCAGGTAGCTTTTCAGATTCTTGAAGATTTGTTGGTAAGGGAGTTCCGTGCATTGTTCCATTGGCTTTGTACTCTTTCCACGCTGATCCTGTTATGTATCCACGAACGATGCATTCGATTGGAAGCATGTCTACTTTTTTGACAAGCATTGATCTTCCTGCAATTTCGGGAACTTGGGCACTGACTGGGAAATCAGATAAATCTGTTGAAATGAGGTGGGATTTCATGGATGTTGAAAAGTGCTGGAACCAAAATGCTGACATCGCCATTAACACTCGACCCTTATCTGGGACTGGCTGATTCATTACCACATCAAAAGCCGAAATGCGGTCGCTGGTGACCATCAAATACTGGTTGTTTCCAGCATCGTAAATATCTCTGACCTTTCCTGAATATACGTGGGGAAGTTCTAATTTATAGGCCGGTTCTCTTGTCATTGATACCTCTTACAGTATTGGTTGGGGGATATAGTCTTCTGCCTCTGGATAGCGTTCTTTTAATGCTTCGACATCTGCGGTTACAGCATTAATTTGATGCTGGACTAAACCAGTTCCGATTTCGTTTATGACCTGAAGTAGCTCCGGTTCTGTTAGGGGGAACCGTTCGTCTTTGCCTAAATCATGGAGAAGCATATTGTCGGCGACATCGGTGTCGCGAAGAGCTAACGCAGATGCCACTGCGTGCTCTTTGATGATGTCGTGGGCTTCTTCTCTTCCTAAGCCTTTAGTTTGGGCTGCGGAAAGTATTTTTGTTGTGCTGAGAAAGGGAAGGTAATGGTTCAGTTCCCTTTCAATGACCTTTGGATAAAGCCCGAAGTCATCCAACACAGTGATAAATGTTTGCATGAGCCCATCTATAACAAAGAAGGAATCCGGTAACGCAACCCGTCTGACGACCGAACAACTTACATCACCTTCATTCCACTGGTCACCAGTGAGATCAGTAACCATTGAAAGATATCCTTTCAGCACGACAGTCATACCACCTATACGTTCACATGATCTCATGTTCATTTTGTGTGGCATCGCTGAGGAACCAACTTGCCCTTCCTGAAATCCTTCAGTTACTAGATCATGCCCGGCCATTAAGCGAAGGGTCTTAGCTAAATTTGCTGGACCGCTTGAAAGTTGAACCAACGTGCTTATGACATTGAAATCTATTGATCTTGGATACACCTGTCCAACGCTGCGCATGGTGTTGTTAAATCCAAGATGACTAGCAATATATTGTTCAAATTCTTCGACCTTTGCTTGATCGCCTAATAAATCTAGAAGATCTTGTTGTGTACCGACAGGACCTTTCAATCCTCTCATCGGGTATGTTTGTGCAATTTGCTCAAGTGTCGTGAACGCTAAAATCATTTCTTCTGCGATATTTGAAAATCGTTTCCCCATCGTTGTTATTTGGGCAGCTACATTATGGGTTCGACCAGTCAGTGGTAATTCTGCGTATTGTTGCGCCAGGTCTGTTAACCGAGAAAGAGTCGCTACTGCGAGCATTTGGATGTGCTTGAGGCTTTCTAATACCTGCAGTTGTTCAATATTTTCTGTTAAGTCTCGTGATGTCATCCCTTTATGTATATGTTCATATCCTGAGAGATTGCAGAATTCTTCGATTCGGGCTTTCACATCATGCTTTACGATCTTTTCTCTTTCGAGAATTGACTCGAGATCAATGTCATTTTTAGTTCGTTGATACGCCGCTATGGCTTCCTCTGGTACATCAGCGCCGTTGTCACGTTGCGCCTTCAGGACAGCAATCCAAAGTTCTCGTTCAAGCAGAACTTTGTTTTCTGGTGACCAGATTTCAATAATCCGGTCACTTGCATACCGTTCCGCTAGTACGTTAGGGATCTTCATCTATTCGCCATTTCCTTTTTGTATAGTCGGAGCTTTTCTGCAATTTCTGTATCAGTGATTCCAAGCATTTGAAGGACTAAGAGCGCGGCATTCTGTGAACCATCTATGGCTACTGTTGCAACTGGAACCCCCTTAGGCATTTGCACAGTTGCGTAGAGAGCGTCTTGGCCATTAAGTGCCCCTCCGGAGAGTGGGACTCCTACGACTGGAAGTGTGGTGTGTGCTGCGACAACACCGGCAAGGTGAGCTGCCATTCCTGCTCCGCATATGAATGCAACAAAACCATTTTCTCTGGCGGTTGAGACTAGATCTAAGACTTTGTCGGGGTTTCGGTGAGCTGAAAGAACCCGCCACTCAGATTCGATACCGAACTCTTCAAGCGTTTCTTTCGCTTTACTCATTTTTGATTCATCTGAAGTTGACCCCATTAATATTCCAACTTTCATTTGATGCTCCTTTCGGTCATTAATCTGTGATATTTACTTTCTTCTATCATAGATTTTTCATTGGATATCTCTAGCGATATCTTGCCGTTTGTATAGCCCTTCCCATGTTATTTCTTCTGCACTTCTGTAAGCATTCCTTCGAGCTAGTTCGTGTGTCAATCCCTTTCCTGTAACGGTCAGGACTCGTCCTCCGGAGTTGATGAGTTGTCCGTCATCATTTTCTGAAACACCGGCACAAAATATTCCTTCAACTCCTTGTTTAGTCTGTGCTTCGTCAAGGCCTCTGATTAGCTTCCCCGTTATCGGTGCTTCCGGATATCCTTCTGATGCGCATACGACGGTTACCATTGCGTCATCAACAAAGTCAGGTGCATGCTCTATGTTCCCATTTGCTGCTTCGTGCAGAAGCCTGAACAAGCTTGATTTCATTCTTGGTAAAACAACTTGTGCTTCTGGATCTCCGAACCGAACATTATATTCAAGTATTTTTGGGCCTTTTGTCGTATTCATGATGCCTGCATACAAGACACCCCGATAGTCAATTCCTCTCTTGATGAGTGCTTGCAAAGTAGGGTGTACTGCTTCGTCCATTATTCTTTTCACGAATTCATCCGAGACTGAGGGGATGGGAGAATATGCACCCATGCCTCCGGTATTTGGGCCATTGTCGTCGTCAAGTAAGCGTTTGTAGTCTTGAGCTGGAGAGAGCGGTACTGCTTTTGCTCCATCACATATTGCGAGGATTGAGATTTCGTTTCCGGTTAATCCCTCTTCAATTACTATTGTTTTTCCGGCGGCGCCAAAAGCGTTGCCTGACAGATAGTTTTTAATAGCGTTTTTTGCCTGCTCTAATGATTCTGTTACCAAAACTCCTTTCCCTGCAGCTAATCCATCTGTTTTTATGACGTATGGAAGAGGCATTTCGGATAGGAACGAGATTGCTTCGTCTTGGTTTGTAAAGGTTCCATGTTTAGCTGTCGGGACATTTGCATCTACAAGAAGATCTTTCATCCAAGCTTTTGAACCTTCTAGTTGTGCTCCATCTGCCCCTGGACCGAATACGGTTTTCCCTTGTTTACGCAACTGGTCGGCTAGTCCGTCGACCAGCGGGGCTTCGGGGCCAATGACAAATAGGTCTGCGTCAAGTTCAAGCGGGGATTGAGCCGTTGAGTTTGGGATTCCTGGATTGCCAGGAGTTACGGTTACTTCGCTATCTCGACTAAGGACATGTGCTAGTGCGTGTTCTCTGCCTCCTGAGCCAACAACGACGCATTTCATTTTATTGTGGTCCAGTTGTAGGATTTGTTTGAAACTTTTTTAGCTCGGTGAATGCTTTTATCTTTCACGACTGCCAATTGATGTATTGTTTTCGCCCTGGGCCGACACCTATTAACGAAATTGGAATTCCGCATTGCTTTTCCAAGGCTTGAATATAGTTTTGGGCTGCTTCTGGTAGATCGTTTGGGTTAGTTATTCCTGATATGTCAGTTTTCCATCCTGGCAATTCTTCATATATTGGTGTTGCTTTGTGGAATGCTGATTGGTGATAGGGCATTTTCTCTACTCGTTCACCATCGATGTCATACGCTACGCAGATCTTTACTGTGTCTAATGCATCCATAATGTCTAGTTTCGTTAAAGCTATCTCTGTGAGCGAATTCAGCCGAACGGCGTGACGGAGCATAACTGCGTCAAACCATCCTGTACGTCGTCTCCGTCCAGTATTTGTTCCGTATTCATGCCCTACGTTTACAAAATGGTCGGCTACATCGTCAAACAGTTCTGCTGGGAAAGGGCCCGACCCGACCCTAGTTGTATACGCCTTTGCTATTCCTACTATTCGTTCTAGATGTCGCGGTCCTACACCAGCACCGGCGCAGGCACCTCCTGCTGTGGGATTTGAGGAGGTTACGAAAGGGTAGGTGCCATGATCAAGATCGAGAAATGTTGCTTGGGCTCCTTCAAATAGAACGTTTTCCTCAGCCTCGAGTGCAGTATGAATAATATCTGTTGTATCTGCAACATAAGGGCGTACTCTAGGCAGGTATTCTTCCAAAAATGTGTTGGATAGGTTTTCTATTTCTGGAGCGAGTCTGTTGTAGACTTTAGCGAGAAGTGGGCCTTTCTCATTGAGTGAAACACGGAGTTTTTCTTGAAAGATTTTGGAATCGAGAAGGTCTTGGACTCGAATCCCGACCCTGAATGCTTTATCAGCGTATGCGGGTCCTATACCTCGTTTTGTGGTCCCTAACTTGTTAGCTCCTAGATGTCTCTCAAAGACAACATCAAGTTCTTGGTGGTATGGGAAAATTAGGTGGGCGTTACCGCTTAGTTTAAGACGGTCGCAACTTACGCCTTTAGCTTCAAGCATGTCAATTTCTTTTATTAGTACACCAAGGTCTACAACCACTCCGTTTCCTATAACCGGAGTGATGTGGTCGTAGAGAACGCCGCTGGGTATCAGCTGGAGAGCTGTCGTCTCGCCATTAACGACTAGAGTGTGGCCTGCATTGTGTCCGCCTTGGTAGCGGACAACCATTTGCATTTCCTTGGCAAAAAGGTCTGTGAATTTACCTTTGCCTTCATCGCCCCATTGGGTACCCACGACTACGGTCGATGGCACAGGCGGTCTCCTTTGTTTAACTCCGCTTACCTACTTACTGTAGATCATAGGTAAGCGGAGATGTAAAACTAAGGTGAAGAATTCCTATCGTGTAGGGATAGGAAACGGGTGTTATCCCCCGTATGAACCTCCCTGGCCTTCAAAGTTAAATACTTCGCTTACTGGAGTGAAAGTTAGTTGATCGTTAACCACTTGCACTTCTTGTAGTTGAGCACCTTCCGTTAGGTAGGCGTCATTTACACCATCGAGACGCAGTGTAGGAACGAAGTTATTTCCGTTTGTAGTGTCAAGGTTCCATGTGGCTTGCATAACGTTGATTCGGTTTACTCCACCTGGAAGTTCTGAGGCTGCACGCAGTATGTCTTCTATTATCTGTGCAAAGAATACGCCACCTGAATAGGATCCGTCAGCACAAGTAACATCGCTGTGTTCGTCAAGTACTTGTTTAGTTAGAAGGATTGCAGGATCATCTTCGAAACGTGGGTCGCCGCAAACTTTACTGTAATTTGCCATTCGAACTCCAGCTCCTTCGGCTTGAAGCAATGCTGCAGCGTCTTTAACTGGTGTGAAGAATGCTGGAAGATTATTGCATGTGTAAGACATGTAGAAGCGTGGTCTCCACGGTGTTGCTGCCATGACGCCAACACTTTGTGGACAGAATGCGCCGGTTGTTCCTGCTACAAAAACCTGCGCTCCTGATGATGCCAATGTTGTCATTTCGTTAGTGACATCTGGGGCTGCCGGGTCGTGGAGTTCTTCAGCAACCAGTTCTATGCCTGGGCAACCTTTCAATGTCTGTTGGTAGGTTTTGCCAAAGTCATTGTTTGCGAAAAGGCCAGCTACTGTGGCTCCTTCTCCGAATTCTTCAACGATGGCTTCGCACCAAATATTTGTTTCTGTGATGTAGTTCAGAATGTTTCCAACTGTCCAAGGGTAGTTGGCTGGGTCGCCCCAGAAAGGAAATCCTGAGAGGTTAAGTAATTGGGGGATGCAGGCGTCGTCTGTGATCGGTCTAATTGCGAAGTTATTAGGGGTACCAATAACTCCCACAAAGCCGAGAATGTTATCTGATTCGAGCATCTCTTCTACGTTTGCTACAGTTCGACCTGCTTCGTACGCATCGTCTTTGGCTATGAGAACTAAGTCTTTGCCATCAATTGGGTTTGTTGCATTGACATAGTCAAAGTAGTACTGCATCCCAGTGGCGATTGTTCCGAAAGCTGCTAGTTGACCTGATTGAGGCAATGAGGTTCCAAGTCTTATCTCAGTGTCAGTGACTCCCTCTGATGGGTCCCAGTCGTCAGGGCAGGCATCTAGATCTAGGACTGTTCCCTCAGCGATTGAAACTTGGCCTCCAGTCTGCTCCCCAGCAGCGTCATCGCTGTCATCTCCGCATGCCGTTGCAAATAAGGCAAGGATGCTGAGAAGAGACAGTACTTTAATCATTGAATTTTTCATAGGTACCCCTTAATTTGTTATGAAACATACCTTTTTTTGATTGGTTGCGCAACCCAAACTGGTCTTATCTGTAGCTGGGATTTTGAATGCGTATGTATTTTGATTTTGCTTTTTTTAGGGCAGTAGCTATTCCTCCGGGCATAAAAAGGGTGAGCAATATTAGCATGATGCCCAAAATGAGTGATCCGGTTGGTCCTTGAAGCCATCTCTCTGGAACGAAGGCTATGGACTGAGTTGAAGATGCCCAGTCTGGTACTAGCGCGTATATTAATCCGCCAATAACCGCGCCTTCGAGAGTTCCGACTCCTCCAACGACTAATCCAACAATGAGATAGATAGCTACTAAAGAACTGAAGTCATCCGGTGAGGCTATTCCAACTTCAGCAACATAAATGACTCCCCCGATTCCTCCTAATGCGGAAGCAATGCCGAAAGAAATGGTTTTGGTGATGGCTAGGTTGATTCCTGATACGGCAGCGCTTGTTTCGTTATCGCGTATTGCTCGCATCGCTCGACCTTGGCGGCTTTTAATGAGGTTCGATACTAACCAGAAGCAGATTCCTGCCACGATGGCGAAAAGGATATATTTCCATAACCGTGATTCTTCTCTGTTAGATAGTGGACCGTCTCCAAAGAAAGATCCGAGGAGTGGAATGGTTTGTAGTGCTTGAGCTATTTCATCAAGCGGAAGCCACGACGGCGGCTTGAATTTGTATCCGGTTAATTTTCCGTTTGCCCCGCCTGTGTATTTGTAAAGGCTGTCAAGTTTTACAATCGTGGGGAAAATAGCGGCAAGTCCGAACGTTAGTAGAGCGAGATACAAGCCTTTGATTCGTAATGCTGGCAGTCCGAATAGCATGCCTACAAGAAAACAACTTGGGATGACGATAAGTAGCGTGAGTAGAAATGGCCATGAATAGTCAGCAACCAGCCAAGCTGATATGTATGCACCCATGCCGAAAAAGAAGCTTTGTCCTAGGGCAATTTGGCCTGTGTACCCAATAACTACTTGGAGACCTAAGATGGCTACTCCATATGCAATGGCTTTGTTTAGACGAATTAATGAAAGATTATATTTGTTTGACCCAATGTTTATCGACCCGACGTCTACGAAGGCGAAACCTATCAGGAGAAAGATGGCGATGATCAATGCCCAAACCCCGATTCGGTAATTCCGTTGTTGTGTTGTTCCTCTTATGAAGGTGACGTTTGATGCCATGTATTAAACCCTCTCAACAGCTTTCGTCCCGAGGAAACCGGATGGTCGGAAGGTGAGGACTATGAGAAGAACAACAACGGTTGCGGTTAATGTCATTTCATTTGGGATGAAGGGAATATATTGCACTAAGACACTCTGGATAAACCCGATAGTCAGACCTCCTAGAAGGGCGCCCCATAAACTGTCGAGCCCTCCTAGTGCTGCTGCTGTTATGGAAAAGATTAGTGCTCGTAACATGATTGATGGCTCTATTTGGAGTACTGGATTAGCTGCATAGACGGATGCGCCGAAAGTTCCAGCGGCGGCAGCTAGTGCCCATCCGAATTGTAAAGTTGAGCCAACTTTAATCCCGCATAATCTACTTGATTCTAGGTTTGATGACACGGCTCTAAAAGCGAGTCCTATTTTTGTGCGGTTGAGAAGTGTGTGAAGTAATAGAACGACTGAAATGCAACTTCCGAAGGCGAAGATTGAATACCAACTAAGTCGGGCGTTTCCGATTGTTAGTGCGCTTCCATGTGGGAAAAGTTGAGGGAATAACAACGGGTCGTAACGCCAGGCGATTGCTGCTACTGCGTTTAGAACTAGGAAAAGTCCTAACGTTATTATCACCAACGGTAAATGATCGGCAGGATCAAAGCGACGTATGAAGGTCCTTTCTAAGCCAGCAGCGAGAATGCCGGAAATTAGCATTCCTATAATCACTGCCACCCACATAGGTAAGCCCCAATTCCATAGTTGAAGGACGATAAAAGCACCCAACATTGCTTGCTCTCCTTGAGCAAAATTTATCAGTGTCGTTGCCTTAAAGATTAGGACTAAAGCAACTGCTATCAATGCGTAAGCGGATCCATTAGTTAAACCATCGAAGAGTCGTTGAAGAAAAAGGTCCATATCAGCCGCCTAAATACGCTCGTTTGATCGCTTCGTCATTTATTAAGCTGTCGGCTTTTCCTTCTGCAACAATTTCACCAGCTTCAAGTACGTATCCCCTGTCAGCCATTCCAAGAGCTATTTGAGCATTTTGTTCTACGATCAGCATTGTTGTTCCATGGTCTTTATTCATGGCGAGGAACTGATCAAAGAGCGCTTCAACAATTTGAGGTGCTAGACCTAAAGAGGGTTCATCTAGCAGAAGTAATTTAGGTTTTGACATGAGCGCGCGAGAAACTGCCAGCATCTGCTGTTCTCCTCCTGAGAGCGAACCTGCAGATTGGGTTCGTCGGTCGAATAAAACAGGGTATGTCTCATAGCAACTTTGAATGTCGTTCGCTACATCATTATCAGAACGGATGAAAGCACCGACTCTCAGGTTTTCTTCAACAGTTAATTCGGGGAACGTTCCTCTTCCCTGAGGCACGTGAGCGACACCTTTCCTAACTATGTCATCAGATTCTGACTGACTGATGTCCTCTTCAGCGAATGTTATCGTTCCAGTCGTTTCTACCATGCCTGATAGGGCACGTATCGTAGTTGTTTTACCGGCACCGTTGGCTCCAAGGATGACAACCATTTCGTTTACGTACACGTCGAAATTAACTCCGTGAAGGACTTCTATTTGACCGTATACGGCTTTTAGATTGCTGGCTTTGAGAAGAACGTCAGTCATGTGATACGCCCAGATATGCGTTTATCACTGCAGTGTTTTGCTGGATTTCGTGAGGAGCACCTTCAGCTATTTTTGAGCCGAAGTCAAGAACCACCACTCGGTCTGATATGCCCATCACCATACCCATATGATGTTCAACAAGAAGAATTGTTAGTTCGTATTCATCCTTAATCGTTTTAATAAGCTGAGAAAGTTCATTCACTTCGGAATGATTAAGTCCGGTTGCCGGTTCGTCTAAAAGCAGTAGCTTCGGTTCGTTTATGAGAGCGCGTGCTAATTCAATTCTTTTCATTGTGCCGAATGGCAGCCCCTCACATGGCTGATCTGCGAATTGGATGAGTTCAAGATTATTGAGGATTGTGTTTGCGCGTTCTTGAAGTTCCTGTTCTTCTTTCGTTAAACCTATTCGGAGCATTGACGAGAAGAAGTTTTGTTTTCCCTTAACATGTGCCCCTGTCAGAACATTCTCTAGAACAGTCATCTTCGGCCATAGAGCTAAATTCTGGAATGTTCTGGAAATTCCCATTTGCGCTATCTGATATGGGGCTTTTGAGAGAAGGTTTGTGTTCTGGAAATGAACTGATCCTGCGGTTGGGTCATAAATTCTGCTGATGGCATTGAAAAGCGTCGTTTTTCCAGCTCCATTGGGCCCAATGAGACCACAGATTTCATTTTGATTGACTACAAAACTAAGTTTGTGCAGAGCTGTGACGCCACCGAACTGCATGGTTAGATCTTTTACTTTGAGTAAGCTTTCATTCATGCTTTTTGAGGAATCCCAATCCTTTTGTATTCGGTGCATAATAGCAGCCGGCCACAGGTGTGCCTGCCTGATAACAGGTTATTAACTTACCTTTGAGCAATAGAGTTCTTAAAGAGGACGTTAGGGCTCTGGAGTGTCTTCTGTAAAGAGTTGTGAGAGATTTTCAAGGGCTGACCGTTGATTATCATTCAATTCTTTCGGAACTGTGATGTTAATTGTGACAAGGAGATCTCCATTTGATTCTCCGTCTGAAATTCCGGCACCTTTAACTCTAAAGACACTACCTGTTTGTGTCCCTGCTGGTAAACGAAGTTTTATGGAGCCTTCTGGGTAAGCAGCGACTTCGATATCTGTTCCAAGTGCAGCATCTATGAACGAAACTGGCATATCGACCATTAGGTTAGTTCCGTCTCTCACAAATAGGTCATGTGATGAGACACGTATGATCACGATTAGGTCACCATTTGGGCCTCCGTGTGCGCCGGGTCCTCCTTTGCCTTTCAGACGAAGACGGGTTCCGTCCTCCACACCGGCGGGTATGCGGATCTTTACTGCGTTTGAATTCCCTGATTGCGTTCCTGCGGTGATTGATGTTTCGATTCCTGTGACAGCTTCATCAAAGTTGAGGTTGAGTTGTACCTCATGGCTTCTCCCCCGTTGAGGGCGTCGGTTTCCAGGTTGATTGAAACCTCCTCCTGCGAACATACTGTTAATGAGGTCTGAGATGTCACCTGTCTGGCCGGCGAAGTTAGAAGAGAATCCCCCCATTCCGGGACCCATTCGTCGCGCTTCATCATATTTTGCTCGAGTTTTCGGATCACCGATCACGTCATATGCGGCAGACACATCTTTGAAGCGTTCTTCTGCTTTAATATCGCCAGGGTTTTGATCTGGGTGAAGGTCCCGAGCTAGCTTTCGATAGGATTTTTGTATCTGTTTTTCGTTGGCATCTGGGGAAACGCCAAGCACTTGATAAAAGTCTTTCTCAAACCATTCCCTCTTAACGTCCATGTCATTCCCCCTTCCTGACGCGTAAAAGTTTTAGCTGGGACCTATTGTGCGAACCATTGCAGGTCTAATGGTTCGACCTTTCCATAAATAACCAGATCTCATGATTTCATCTACGGTTGTGATTTCCAATTCATCTGTTGTTGCATGAAGAACTGCTTCGTGCCGCTCTGGGTCAAATTCAACTCCGGAGTGCGCAACGACTTCTAGGCCTTCAGCTTCTAGAGTTTCGATAAGAGAATTTCGGATGGGAATAACATCGTCAAGGCCTTGTTGTATCCCTGCGTCACAAGCGTCAAGTACTGGCAATAATTTAGCTGCTAACGCACTACCGGCTTGTTCAACGAGTTCAGCCTGCCTTTTGGCGTTTTGTCGGCGGAAATTATCAAATTCGGCCTTAATGCGTTGAAGGTCGGCAATAAGGGACACATTTTGTTCTTGAATAGGATCTAGCTCAGTTGTTTCTTCTTGTGGTTCTGTATCAACTGGATCGTCACTAAGCGTTTCGTGTTCAATTGTTTCTGGTTCTGAATCTATTTCTGATTCATCGGGAGGTGTTGCCTGGTCGGCCATCCTTATTCATCCTCATCGATAATTTCAGCGTCAATAATGTCTTCTGTCTCTTCATCCTGAGATTCAGCTTCTTGAGCTGCTGTTTCATAAAGACGCTGTGCGAAGCCTTGACTAGCTATTGTTAGATCTTCCATAGCGGTTTTTACAGATTCGATGTCGAGTTCTGTAGCTTCAAGCGATGATTTTAGAGTTGCAATTTTCTCTTCAATATCTGTTTTTTCATCTTCGCCTAGTTTTTCTGCATTATCACGTATCATTTTTTCAGTTTGATAGACCATAGAGTCAGCTGTGTTTCGTGTCTCTGCTTCTTCTTTTCTCTCACGGTCTTCGTTTGCATGGGCCTCTGCATCAGCGATCATTTGATCTATCTTGTCTTTATCGAGTGAAGACTGTCCGGTAATTGTAATTGATTGTTCTTTACCAGTTGCTCTATCTTTCGCTGATACATGGACGATTCCATTTGCATCGATATCAAAGGTCACTTCAATTTGTGGCACGCCACGGGGAGCGGGCGGAATATCAACTAGTTGGAATTTCCCAAGTGTTTTATTGAATTGTGACATTTCACGTTCACCTTGAAGAACATGTATTTCTACGGAAGGTTGGTTGTCTTCAGCTGTGGTGTAAACCTCTGTTCTTCTCGTAGGAATGGTGGTGTTACGTTCAATCATTTTTGTCATAACTCCACCTTTGGTTTCTATACCTAGTGAAAGCGGAGTCACGTCAAGGAGGAGGATGTCTTTGACTTCCCCTCTGAGTACTCCGGCTTGGACTGCCGCACCTACAGCAACCACTTCGTCAGGATTGACGCTTTTATTTGGTTCCTTGCCTGTCATGGTTTGAACGAGGTCAGTTACTGCTGGCATACGTGTTGATCCCCCAACCATAATCACGTGTTCAATTTCGCTCATGGAAAGACCGGCATCTTTTATTGCTTGTTCGAATGGTTTTCTACATCTCTCAAGTAAATCTGATGTAAGTTCTTGAAATTTTGAACGTGACAATGCGTAATCCATGTGGAGTGGTCCTGCATCTGTGGCTGTTACGAATGGAAGATTGACTTGTGTGCTTTGGCTTGACGAGAGCTCAATTTTCGCTTTCTCAGCTGCTTCTTTAAGCCGTTGCATTGCCATGTTGTCTTTTGATAAGTCAACGCCATGATCATTTGTGAATGATTCTACGAGCCAGGTGATTACTCTCTCATCCCAGTCATCGCCACCTAAGCTTGTATCACCGCTTGTTGATTTCACTTCGAAGACACCATCTCCGATTTCTAGAACGGAGACGTCAAAAGTTCCTCCACCGAGGTCAAAGACGAGGATGGTTTGGTCTTCGTCACCCTTTTCAAGCCCATATGCTAAAGCTGCTGCTGTGGGTTCATTGATTATTCTGAGGACTTCTAACCCAGCTACTTTTCCTGCTTCTTGAGTGGCCGTACGTTGTGCGTCATCAAAATAGGCGGGAACGGTGATTACTGCTTCTGTTACTGTGTCACCGAGGTATGCTTCAGCGTCTCTTTTGAGCTTCATGAGTGTTCGAGCAGAAACTTCTTGAGCGTTGTAACCTTTTCCGTCAATGTCTATCGACCAGTTTGTTCCCATTTCGCGTTTGACAGATCGAATAGTTCGGTCAGGGTTCGTTATCGCTTGTCGTTTGGCTACTTCGCCTACAAGAACCTCTCCATCTTTGGCAAAAGCAACGACAGAAGGTGTGGTTCTACTTCCTTCGGCGTTAGCTATGACGGTAGGCTCGCCGCCTTCAAGGACGGCTACTACTGAGTTTGTGGTTCCTAAATCGATTCCGACGGCCTTCGCCATTGTCTTCTCCTATTCAGCGCTGAGCGCAGTTAAGCGTTATAGGTAGTAGAACAAGTTTTTTTATGTCTTTATTCCCAAAAGTGAAAGATTAATTACAAAGTCGTATGGCAATGAAAAAGCGGGAGCTACCCGCCATTAAGGGTAGCTCCCGCTAAACAACCCTTTGTTCTCAGAGAGGGGGGAACCTATATAAAGAACAAAGAGGAGGATTTATTACGATTGGGCCTCCATTTGGTATCCGGCACTTCCATGCTCACTGACATCTAGTCCAGCTATTTCTTCTTCTGGAGAAACACGCAGACCTGTTGTCTTTGAGATGATTTTGAAGGCAATTCCTGCAGTCACAGCAGTCCATCCGATGATGATAATGACCATGACAGCTTGGACGCTTAGTTGATCAAGTCCACCTCCGTAGAAGAGTCCTGCGTCATCTCGACCTAGGAATGCATCGTCGTATCTGGAGAAGAGTCCGATAGCTAGGACTCCCCAAATACCGCATGTTCCGTGAACGGATACGGCTCCGACTGGGTCATCGATGCCTTTCTTTTCGATGTAGAGAACAGAGTAAACGACGAGCGCACCTGCGACTGCACCTGTTATGAGGGATCCAAATGTGTTGAAGGCTCCACAACCTGCGGTGATGCCAACAAGTCCACCAAGAACACCGTTTCCGACCATACCCACATCAGGTTTCCCTGTTTTAGCCATAACTACGGCGGCTGATACTGCTCCACCTGCTGCTGCAGCTATGAGTGTGTTCACAGCTACTGACATGACGTATCCGTCTGCGGCAAGTTCAGAACCGGGGTTGAAGCCGAACCATCCGAGCCAAAGGATGAATACACCAATGACGGTGAAGACGATGTTGTGTCCTGGGATAGCTCGTGGCTTTCCTGCTTCATCGTATTTACCGATTCGAGGTCCAAGTGCTTTGGCGCCCATGAATGCTGCTACTCCACCAGTAAGGTGAACGATTCCGGATCCAGCAAAGTCAGAGTAACTGATTGCGTCTCCCCAGTTGATGTACTCAGCTATAAGTCCGCCACCCCATGTCCAGTGAACAACAACTGGGTAAATGAATGCGGTCATGAGAGCTGCGAAAACTAGATAGGCAGAGAATTTTGTTCGTCCGGCCATAGCTCCTGAAGCGATCGTGACTGCTGTTGCAGCGAATACGACTTGGAAGAAGAAATCTGTCGCTGGGGACAAACCTTCGGATATTTCGAATAGGGAAGATCCTGATAGGAAATAAGAATTTCCACCGATGAACCATCCGCCGCCGCCTCCGTAAGCGAAAGCGTAACCTACTGCGTAGAAACAAAGAACACCGATACACATATCGGCAATGTTCTTTGCCATGATGTTGGCTACGTTTTTGCTTCGGGTGAGGCCTGCTTCGACTAAGGCGAAGCCAGCTTGCATAAAGAATACAAGAATACCGGCGATAAATACCCAAAGGTTGTCCATGACAGCCTGCAGATATACCGCTGGATCTGCTGCATCGTCGGCTAAAGCCGGGCTAGCAGCAAGGATAAGACTGGAACCGGCAACACCTGCTCCAAGTAATAATTTGCGTTTCACAATTCCTCCATTGTTAGGTTGATTGAATACCAAAATTATCTAGTGAATATTTCAGGTGTGTTTCAACAGTGTTAACAAAGAAGATAGTCCCCGATTTTGATGTGACATATGTCATGGAATGCGAGATTTAACACTGTAGAAGTCCTATTAATGCCTTTTGAGCGTCTATCTTTGAAGCAGGGATATGGAAGCACAGGAAAAGACAAAACGGTTCAAGCCGCAAGACTATGTCATTGGTCTAGGTATTGCAGTCGCTATCTTTACTGCTCTTTCTGGTGTCGCTGCGGCCATATTTGACCAAAAAGGTAATAGCCCCATTCACCGTGAAGTCTTTGGCAATATCCCTACAGCTGCCAAGGTCGCTTTCTACTCAATTATTCCTGCTTTGATCATTTACGGGGCATGGAACTTTTCGCTTCGTGTTAAGAATTGGACGAGAGGTCAACCCGATAACAGGTCTACAACGAAAAAGAATATGCACCGTAGAGCTAAGGATCTTCGCTCCGGTCTGTATATGAAAACCCTTATGCGCGATCCTGCTGCCGGGCTGATGCATTCACTTATGTATTTCCCATTCATCATCCTTTTGGGAGTAACAACAACTCTTGAGATTGATCACCAATTACCATCAGAGCTTAAGTTCCTCCACGGCGGTGTATATAAAGGATACTCACTCGTTGGTGATGTAGCCGGCGTTCTTTTCCTTATCGGAGTGGGATGGGCTCTACTTAGAAGGTACGGGCCACGACAATTCCGACCCTACAGGATTAGGATTAAATCCCGAGGAGATCATGCAATAGGCCTGGGTCTTCTTTTCGGTATGGGCGTAACGGGATTTATCGCCGAGGGTTTCAGAATCGCATTAGAAAATGAGCCTACATATGAAAAATGGTCAATTGTCGGCTACCCGCTTGCGAAACTTTTTGATGGTGCTGGGAACCTCAGCGGATGGCATCAAATCTGGTGGTACGCCCACGTAATTTTCTTTATTGGATTCCTCGTCTTCCTCCCTATCACGATGCTACGGCATATCTTCACTTCACCTCTCAACATGTATCTCAAGGATCGTGATAGACCAAAAGGGGCAATGAAACCGCTTCCGAACCTTATGGAAACCGAACTTGAAACGTTCGGTGCATCGGTCATAGAAGACTTCACATGGAAACAGTTACTCGACACGGATGCCTGCACTATGTGCGGACGTTGTACCTCAGTCTGTCCCGCGCATGCCACCGGCAAGCCTCTTGACCCAAGAGAAATTGTTCTCAAAACAGGCGAAGTTATGGCAGCGACAGGTGACCCTGTAACAACTCCCCCACTAGGTGTTGATGCAGAAATCACTGTTCCCGCTAATTGGATGTTTGACCGCGTTACAAACGATGAGCTTTGGGCTTGTACTAGTTGCAAGGCTTGCGATGAAATCTGCCCTGTCAATATTGAAATATTGGACAAAATCCTTGATATGAGACGATACAAGTCTCTTATGGAATCTGATTTCCCAGCGGAACTCGGAAATGCGTACCGTGCGATGGAAAACTCTGGTAATCCGTGGTCGATTTCACAGACTGAGCGTGCTGACTGGATAGGCGATATTGAGGGAATTGAAGTCATCGCTGGAGGAGATCCATTCGAATCAGAGTGGCTGTACTGGGTTGGTTGTGCTGGTAGCTTTGACGATAAAAATAAAAAAGTTAGTCAAGCTATGGCTAAACTTCTCCAACGTGCTGACATTGACGTGAGTATTTTAGGACCAGCAGAAAACTGCACTGGAGATCCGGCGCGTAGATCAGGTAATGAATATATTTTCCAAATGTTAGCTATGCAGAACATTGAAACGCTCAATGGTATGGGAGTTAAGAAGATCATTACCCAATGCCCTCATTGCTTTAATACACTCAAAAACGAATACCCTCAACTTGGAGGGCATTACGAAGTTATTCACCATACACAACTGCTTGAAGAACTGATTGAGAGCGGTGAGTTGGATATGTCTAACGCTTCACTTGAAGAACGGATCGTCTACCACGACAGCTGCTATCTCGGACGGCACAACGACATTTATATGTCTCCTAGGAAAGTCATCGGTAGCCTTCAAGGCGTTGATATTGTCGAAGCGCCGCGTAATGGAACTCAGGGAATGTGTTGTGGAGCCGGCGGAGCTCGCATGTGGATGGAAGAAGATATTGGCCCGAAGGTCAATGATGTTCGAGCAAAAGAACTAGTAGAAACTGGGGCTAGCCGAATCGCTACAGCCTGCCCGTTCTGCTACATAATGATGGATGATGGTGTGAAAGCAGCAGGTAAAGAAGAAGATGAAGTGCGTGTAGCTGACCTCGCTATCCATCTCGTCGAAGCCCTCGAAGCTGGTGAACAACAGATCGAAGAAGAGCGTATTGAAGAAATTCAAACGCCTAATGTTGAAACGCCTGAGCCTGTTTCCGCAGATATTATTTCTGCACCTATTCCGATTGGAGAACCGACTCCAATTGGGGCGGTGCAACGTGTTACAACCCAAAATATAGGCGTTGGGGTCCTTCCGGCACCAGCGGAAACGCTTGTTGAAGCAGAAGAGACAATAATTGATGATGATGCTCCTATCACTGCAGATAACCTTTCAATGATCAGAGGGATGGACCCTTATACGATTCAACGTTTGAAAGAAAAAGGGATTATTAGTTATTCACAGATCGTACGACTTAAACCTAATGACGTTTCAGCTATTGAGGAGGAATTTGATATCCCTGGTTGCTTCAATCGCTTCAGCTGGCAGTATCAAGCTCAACAACTTATAGACGAAGAAGAAGAATCCACTTAAATAGCTTTGGTGCGCCTTTTGTGCGCTTTGACAGCTGTAATCAGAATAACGGCAGTAAGAACAACTGCTACTGCTATCAATGGTGCGTCTTGTACCCAGCGAACAGTGTCATCTCCATAATATGAGAAGAGAAAAGTTGCCGGAATTAGGCCAAGAATTGTTCCGATAATGAATTCTCTCCACCTAACTTTAGAAATGCCGAGAAACCAGTCGGCAGCAGGGGCATACCCTGTCACAAGCCGTAACGCAATTGTTGATAAAAGAGCGTGATCCACGAATCGTTTTTCCCAACCAATGAATCGTTGCGGTAAGCGACGTCGTACCCAGTCTTGAACAAGCCAGCGCGAGATAATAAACCCTAAACTGCTAGCTATTATTCCACCAAGCATGCTGTATGCGAATACTTCCCACCAGTCCCAAACGAACGTCGCTGGGATTATCAGAGCGGCTCCGGGAAGGCTCAACGGCTGAGCTGCTACAAAAGCTAGAACATATAAAACTGGTCCAAAGAGTCCTGAATCGTTAAAGAAGCTTTCTATTCGTTCACGATCATGAAGAAAGTCAAATACACCAAAGATGAAAAGGAGTACGAAAACTGCCAAAAGCAGAACAGGCACTAACCGTTTGAAGACCCGTTTACTCTGAGACGTCAAAATTTTCCCAATACCTGCTTGGTCGCGGACCTTCCTGATTTTGATACTTTGAACCAAGCACTCCAGATCCATAAGGATTCTCAGCTGCCGTTGTCATCTGCTGGAAACTAATCTGCCCGATTTTCATTCCGGCGTACAAAGTAATGGGCAGGTTTGCGACATTGGAGAGTTCAAGCGTTAATTGTCCGTCCCATCCAGCATCAACGAAACCTGCGGTGGAATGAATGAGTAGTCCAAGCCTTCCTAAACTGCTTTTTCCCTCAAGTCGAGCCACAAGATCTTCGGGAACAACGACTCGTTCTAACGTGCTACCCAAGACGAACTCGCCAGGGTGAAGAATAAAAGCATCCCCATCTTTAATTTCAACTAATTCAGTGAGGTCTTCAAGATTTTCTTTAACGTCGATGAGTCCCATTGAATGGTTCTTAAAGACTCGGAATTGGGAATGTATTCTCAAGTCTACTGAACTTGGTTGTATCGCATTTTTGCCAAGAGGTTCAATAATAATTCGGCCGGATTCAAGATTTTCTTCGATGGTTTTATCAGAAAGGATCACGTTGAGAGATTAGTAGCATTAGTGAGGGGAAGTGAATTCACGGAAAAGAATAGCGACACGTTGTAACTTCTCTTTCGTGACAGCAAGAAGTATCGTATGGGCGTGCAAGTAGATCATTTAACTCACCACGCTGAAAATATGGGAGACCGTATCGCTGTTATCGACGACAGAGAAAATCAAAATACCAGAAAAGTTTCTTACGCTGCATTTAACGACCAAGTGAATGCCTTAGCCAATGGGTTCCTATCGATCGGTAGTAGGGAAGGCAGTCATATCGCATGGTGGGGAAATAATAGTCTTGAAATATTGACGGCCGTCCATGCAATTCGAAAATCAGGTGCAGTTTCAATACCGATTCCTTATAAGTCCACAAGTGAGGAAGCCCTATACCTTCTCCAGGTTGCAGATGTCGAAATTCTTATTATTGAAAATCAATACCTACCTATCCTGATACCCATACGTGATCAGTTGAAAAACTTAAAGCATGTCATCTCTTTTGGTGATGATGTCCAATATGAAATTAGTATTTCTATAAACGATGTTCTGGGTTCCTCATCTACGCCAGTCACTGAAGGAAATTATGCGTCAACGCAGCAAATGATTTTTACATCTGGGACAACGGGGAAACCTAAGGGGGCGATACGGAAGGTGGGAGGTGAGGCGAACCAATTTGGTCCACTGTTTAAATTGATTGGTTGGGATCGTATGGATCAACTCATCTATCTAACGACAGGGCCGCTGTATCATTCAGGACCGTTAGGTTTCACATTACGTTCACAATTAGTTGGGTCTACTGTCGTGACACAACATTCATTTGACGCAAAAGATTGGTTGCGTTTGGTTGATGAGCATCGTGTTACGTCAACATTTTCTGCTCCAACACCGATGCGCCGCATTACAGCGTTACCAGACGAAGTCAAAGCTCAGTTTGATGTTTCTTCTTTGGAGTGTTTCATTGCGAATGCTGCTCCATGGACGATGAAATTGAAAAGAGCGTATTTGAATGATTTCCGTGAAGATTCGCTTTGGGAGATTTACGGATCAACAGAACTTTCAGTATGTACGGTTCTCGCCCCAGAAGATCAATTGAGAAAACCAGGATCTTGTGGTCTCCCAGCGCCCGGAGTTTCTATCAAAATATTTAATGACGATGGAAAGGAGATTCTTGAACCCGATGTACCCGGAGAGCTGTATGCGAAGTCAGTTGCTGTGTTTGATACATATTATAAATCTCATGATCAATACCTTGAAGATCATCGGGATGGGTATCAAACGGTTGGTGATATTGCATACATTGACGACGAAGGATATTACTTTATTTGTGATCGCAAAAGAGACATGATCATCACCGGTGGAGTGAATGTGTACCCTGCCGAAATTGAAAATATTCTTGATGATCACGTTAACGTCGCTGAGGTAGCAGTTTTTGGAATCCCTGATGAGGAATGGGGTGAAGCAGTCTGTGCAGTAGTAGTCCCTAAAGAAGAATTAACGGTAGATGATGTTATTGATTTTGCACGAAATAGACTTTCCGGCCCTAAGGTACCTAAGCGGATATTCTTCTATCCTGAGTTACCTAAAACGGGGTCGGGCAAAGTTCTTAAAAGGAATTTACGGGAACAGATCCTTAAGGACCTTTAGGACGCACGCAGGCTAAAGATTAAACTCTTTTGGCTTAACTTATGATGTGGGTGTGTGGATGGGCAGTTTTATTATTTCTGCTTGTTCTTCTTGTTGGTCCAGGAGTTCTAGCTGTTCACCCTGTCGTCTTCTTAGACCAGCGTGCCAATGTTTACGGCACATAAGTTCGTAGGTTACTTCTGCGGTTTCTTCTATTTCTTCTGTTGCAGTATCCCCAACAACTTTCAAAGCCCCTGTATATACCTGTATCCCATTAACAAGACGAGCATTGTGCGTAGCTCGGGCACCGCACCAGCATCGTGCTTCTACTTGTACTTGGCTTCTGACATCGGCAAGTTCTAGTAATCGAGCTGTTCCGGGGAATAGTTCTCCTTGGAAGCTTGTGAGCAGTCCAAATGCGTAGACGTCGACATGAAGTTCGTCTACTATTCTGCCGAGTTGTTCTATTTGTCGCGGCTCGTAGAACTGGGCTTCATCGCAGACTATTGCGTCAAGGCCTGTGATTTCGAAGGCTTCTCTGGCTAGTTCGAAAAGGTTGACTGAGGCATCAACGATGTCAGCTTCGGCTTCTACGCCAAGGCGGCTTGAGACTTTTCCTTCTTGTCGGTCAAGTTGTGTGGTGAGGATTACTTTGAGGCCGCGTTGCGCGAGGTTGTGGCGTATCTGCAGAGCTTGGGTGCTTTTGCCTGATCCCATTGTTCCGAAAAAAAAGCGGAGTTCTGCCATAACCCGAAACTACACCTTTGTGATTTGTAGTCAAGTGGTAGTGGCAAGACCTTCATATTGTTTTCGTTCTCGGTGGTTGTAGAATCCAATAACTAACTGCGGGTGTAGTTCAATGGTAGAACATCAGCTTCCCAAGCTGAGGACGGGGGTTCGATTCCCCTCACCCGCTCACTATCCGCGTGGCTTTTAGACTTTGACGATTGATTTCCCGATGTTGCCACCGGTAAACATCTTTGTGTATGCGTCAAGTGTGTTTTCAACACCGTTCGTTTCATCAAATCGAAACTTGATCAGTCCTTGATCTAACCATTGTCGCATACGCACATCGGATTCATCCCCACGATGAAAATAGTCAGGTGAAAAGAATCCGGTAATAGATACTCGTTTGTGGAGGAGGTATTCAAATTTGTATGGTCCTGGAACGGGTCCTTCGGCGTTGTAGCTATCCATGAGTCCGCTCAACGCGATTCGCCCGTGTATCGCCATGTTGGGTAACACCGCGTCAAGGATGGGTCCAGCAACATTATCAAAATAGATATCTATCCCATTTGGGGCGTATTCTCTAATTTTTTCTTCAACGTTGTCTGTCTTGTAGTTGATTCCTTCATCAAATCCGAGGTCTGACTTGATCCAGTCAATCTTTTCATCACTGCCAGAAATTCCTATGGTTCGACAACCAGCTATTCGGGCGACCTGACCAGCGATTGATCCGGTGGATCCTGCAGCGGCGGATACGAGGAAGGTTTCACCTGGTTTTGGTTTACCGACATCGAGGACACCGAAGTATGAAGTCCATCCGCTTGGCCCTATGAGCCCGATGTATTGTCTGATGTCATCAATGTCTGGATCAACGATGAACACTCCTGCTTCTGCTGGGTTGACTATTGAGTAGTCAGCCCATTGCCCGTATGCACGTACAAGGGACCTCTTTGTATAGGCAGGGTGGTTGCTTTCTTCTATGGTTCCGACGAGTATTCCGATCATGGCGGATCCGAGTGGAAGAGGAACGTCGAATCCGTCTTCGCGGGGGTGTAGCCAATTTCGTGTTCCAGCGTCCATACCTATATAAATGTTTTTGATTAAGAGTTCGCCTGGGGCCAGTTCTGGTATTGATTCGCTGTTGAATTCGAATGCTGGTTCAAAATCCATTCCTTCGGGGCGTTTGTGTAAACGCCAAACCCATCGTTCACCCATTATCAGTTCCCCCTTGATGATTGAGTGCCAATGTAGCAGTTGTCGGAGGAAACTAATAGTTGTTAAGGGACGTAATTAGATATTGGGGGTTTTGGACTTACGTCTTTAAAGCAAAGGACCCGCAGCTGAGCTGCGGGTCCTTCTAACACTTAACGTGCAATTTCTTGGATTAATTTACTCCCCAAAGAGCAGCAAACTGG
>MDTB01096995.1_pt1 | contig 55906 bp, 45 predicted proteins | sample 811161 | NCBI WGS metagenome assembly MDTB01 (sample SAMN05326650, study PRJNA326480) | marine metagenome | isolation source: seawater | place: Mediterranean Sea | collected 2009 | reverse complement strand
CGAAGCCTGGGGGTAACTGTTTGAATCCAGAGGTCGGGTAGTGGTGGTATTGGTGGCCACAATCCCGTCGATGCCTCGGCGGGTCAGCACCTCGGCTATTCGCCCGATCGCATCCGTATCCAGGTCAGGCGAAATCTTCACCGCGATGGGTGTGTACTTACTGTGCAGATCCGCCAGGCGACGCTGCTCGTCTTTCAATTGCTGGAGTAACTGATCCAGAGTGTTGTGCTCCTGCAGATCTCGAAGCCCTTCGGTATTCGGGGAAGAGATGTTGATCGTTACGTAGTCGGCGATGCGGTATACCGCACGCAGGCCTGTCAGGTAGTCTCGCCAGGCGTCTTCATTTTCGGTGGTGGCATTACGACCAAGGTTAATACCGATAATCGCCTGTTGCTGGTGCTGACCCAGCCTGAAAAGGAACTGATTGAGGCCCTCACTGTTAAAGCCCATCCGGTTAATCAGGGCCTGTGCTCGGGTCAGTCGAAACATGCGCGGCAGGGGGTTTCCGGTTTGCGGTAGAGGCGTCACGGTACCCAGTTCGAGAAACCCAAACCCCAGAGTGGCTAGTCCATCGACAGCCTGCGCATGTTTGTCGAGTCCTGCTGCAAGGCCTACGGGATTTGGGAAAGAAAGACCCATCGCTTCGACGGGAATTGCTGGCAGCGATCCTCGGCATACATCGGCAACATATTGATTAATGGGATGGATACGCCCGAGCAGCCCGATGGCTGCGAGGGTGAGTCGATGGGCCGTCTCGGGGTCAAGCTGAAAAAGCAGGGGTCGTGCGAGTGAGTACAGACTGGCCATCAGAACACTTCACCGTTCGCAAGGTGACGCCATTGATTACGCCGTAGTTGACCCAGGAGAACCCGACCAATACGGACCCGCACCAGCGTACGGACACTTAGATCTACTAGCTCACACATCCTACGGATTTGCCGTTTGCGACCCTCCTTGAGAACGAACTTCAACTGGCCAGGGCGGGTGTGAGTGATCCCGGCAGGAAGAAGCGGGCGCCCATCAAGGATAAGGCCGCTGCGAAGTTGCTCGATAGCGGCTGGGGGGATATCTCCATCAATACCCACGTGGTATTCTTTTTCTATCCGGCTGTCGGGCCCGATCAAAGTTCGAGCAATCGTCCCGTCCTGGGTCAGCACCAGCAGTCCGGCAGAATCAATATCAAGCCTCCCAGCGACATGGAGGCTTCGTGCCTTAGGAATTGGCTTTTGCCTCTGGACGCCGGCATCCGCACGGTTGTTTCTGGTAATCAGAGAGACGGCCTCAGGGTAGCCTTTTTCGGGTTGATTCGAGACAACTCCAGGTGGCTTATGCAGGAGCACCGTTGCCAGCGACGCGCGCTGTTGCTGCGCTTGGGAGCTCAACTGAATCTTTGCCAGGGGGTGCACCCGGGACCCGAGTTGATTAACCACTCTTCCGTCCACCAAAACCTCTCCCGCAGAGATGAGTCGGTCTGCTTCTCGCCGTGAGCACAGACCTTGTTGCGCCATAAGGCGGGAGAGGCGGATTCCATCGTCCATGGGCCTGCCTGTGTGCTCAGTGGTGTTGGTGTCTTTCCTGCAGGAACATCCGCACACTCGCCGCCGCGTTTCCTGTATAGGTTTGCGGGGTGAGGGCTGCGAGACTGTCCTGAGCGGCTTTGGGAATAGGCAGCGCCGTCACAAAGTCTCTTAGTGTGGCGGCATCAATTTCAGAGCAACCTCGGGTGAGTGCCTTGAGTTTCTCGTATGGTTCCGGCACGTTGTAGCGCCGCATGACAGTTTGGATTGCCTCCGCCAGTACCTCCCATGCCTTATCGAGCTCAGCGTTCAGTCGCGTCTCGTCGACCTCAAGTTTTCCAAGACCCCGGCAGGCTGAATCCAGCGCCAACAGACAGTGCGCAAAAGCCGGCCCTAGATTTCGCATGACGGTCGAGTCTGAGAGGTCCCGCTGCCAACGGCTGACCGGGAGTTTGGCCGCCAGGTGCTCAAGAAGCGCATTAGCCATACCCGCATTTCCTTCGCTGTTTTCGAAATCAATAGGATTCACTTTGTGCGGCATGGTGCTTGAGCCCACTTCGCCTTCCACCGTCTTTTGTCGGAAGTACCCCAGTGAGATATAGCCCCACAGGTCTCGGTCAAGATCAATCAGTATCGTATTCAACCGGACCCACGCATGACAAAGCGCTGCAAGATCGTCATGAGGTTCGATCTGCGTGGTCATCTGCTGCCAGTCGAGCCCGATACATTCAACAAAATTTTGTGACAGATGTAACCAGTCAAGCTCGGGGTAAGCGATAAGGTGAGCATTAAAATTGCCCACTGCGCCGTTGAATTTCCCGCGTATTGCGGTTGTCGCCACCTGGTCTCGAGCTCGATCCAATCGGGCCACCACGTTGGCCAGTTCTTTCCCCATGGTTGTCGGGCTGGCGGGTTGACCATGAGTACGCGCCAGCATCGCCTGATCTGCGAGAGCGCCGGCCATCTCAGCAAGCATAGAAGTCATCTGGTCGACAGCGGGCAGCAGGATTCCGTTACGGGCGTCACGCACCATCAGGGCATAAGAGAGGTTATTGATATCTTCCGAGGTGCAACCGAAATGGATAAATTCGGATACAGCGCTGAGTTCTTTGTGTTCTGACACTCTCTGTTTCAGAAAGTATTCCACCGCTTTAACATCATGATTGGTCGTGCTTTCGATCGCCTTGACCTGTTCGGCGTCTCCAACCGAAAAGTCATCCGAGATTTTATTCAGAAATGTTTTTGCGGACGTGGAGAAAGGGGGCACCTCAGGGAGTTCCTCGCAAGCCGCCAGAGACAGTAGCCATTGCGTCTCGACAAAGACGCGGTAACGGATCAGCGCAAACTCACTGAAAAAGGGTCTGAGAGCTGAAACCTTGGGCCCATACCTTCCGTCAATCGGGGACAGGGCTGTCAAGGCTGTTAGAGGATAAAGGTCAGAAGGTGTCAACGCAGAACCTACAAACACAGCAGAAGGAAGGCAATTTTACCATGCGGGCAGCTACAGATCATGAAGCGTAACGGATCATGAAGCGCGTCTTTCGTGCTGAGAAGGTCGATACGATTAACGGTATCTAGAGGTAAAGTTTCTGGTCCTGGCCATTGAGGCGCCACAATCGAGGAAATGCTATTGAGAAACCGACAATACTCATCAGTACCACGCCAACGCCGACCAATACGGCAACCGGCGCAGAGACGAGTTCAGCAAGCGGCCCCAGAACGAGACCTCCCAGAGCAATCAGGCTGAAGGTAATGCTGTGAATACCCATGACTCTTCCACGCAGGGTATCCGGTACAGCGAGTTGCATCACAGTCATGGAACTGATGAGGAAGAATGACCCTCCAATAGCAGAGAGCATCGCACACCCGCAGGCCATCGCGAAGGCGAACGGCCGGTCTTCCGAAAGGCCCGTCACAAGCGCAAACAGTACCAGTGACAGAGCGAACAGGACGCTTCCCCCCATCATGACACGGCCCAGGTTCGGCGAACTTTGTAGCCGTCCAACGAGTAAGGTTCCCAGCACTGACCCAACGCCGGTAGCAGAAAGCAGCAGTCCATACCCCTCCTCGCCGGTATTCAATATCTGAGCAAAGACCGGCATGATCTGAACATACGAGGTGCCAAAGAACATTGAAATCCACGTCATCGCAATGAGTACGGCAAAAAGCTTCTCCTGGCGGATAAATCGCGAGGCCGCTCCGAGCCCCCCGTCTTTCGCTGAGCTTTGTTGGGGACTGTCGGGCGTCTGGAGGCCCAAAAGGATCTTGATCATCACCGCGAACCCCACGGTGCACAATGCAAAGATGATCCAGGTGTCGGCGATGGCAATCAGCACACCGCCCACGGCGGGCAGCACCATCCTCGTTCCCTGCCAGAGAATTGAATTCAGTGCGACCGCGCTCATCATCTGATGTGGTTCGATTAAAGCGGGGAAGAATGAAACGCGTGCCGGCAGATCAAATCCTGAAATCAGCCCAAGCAGAGCAGCGATGACCAGCACCTGCCAGACGGTTACCCACTCGCCAAGATCGAGGATCGCCAGTACACCCAATGCAACCCCTGCCAGAATTGAAGTGATGAGCAGAATTCGGCCACGGTTACCATGATCCGCCATGAGTCCGCCCGCAAGGGTCGCCAGGATCGTCGGGACGGCCATTGCGACGCCAAGCAGGCCTAGATACAGCGCAGATCCGGTTAGCTCAAAGACCAGCCACCCCATCCCCACAAAGTAAAGTTGGGTCGCTCCAGTGGAGCCAATAGAGCCCAGCCAAAAACGCCTGTATTTTGGGGACTGTAATGCGTCCAGTTTCATAAATCGGACACCTTCAAGCGATGCTGCCGGTTCTCGGCAGGAACGCCTTGGGGTAAAGATGTGTCGGCGGGTGCTATGGGAGGGTGCGCCGCGCGGGTGCCTGGGCGCTCAGGAGGACACTAATCCAGCGACTTCTCGGATCGTTTTCCAGTGCAATCTTCACAATCATGGTCAGCGGGGTAGAGAGGAACATCCCTACCGGGCCAAATACCCAGCCCCAGAAAATCAGCGACAGGAATACCACCAGTGTTGAAAGACCCAGCCCCCGTCCCATATACCGCGGCTCCAGCACATTACCCACAATGAGATTGACCACCACAAATCCGCCTGCCACAGCAAGGCTGACTACAGGCCCTGCATCAATCAACGAGAGTATTACTGCCGGGACCGCGGCAATTATCGATCCGATGTACGGAACGAAGTTCATAAAAAATGCCAGTGCGCCCCAGACGATCGCAAAATCGACCCCCAGGACCGTGAGATAGACCGCTATCACCAAACCCGTGATCAGGCTCATTACGGCTTTGATCACGAGATAGTGATTGACTGATTTCATGAAAGCGGAAAGGTCGCCGAGTGTCTTGTCCGGGTTCTGCGAGATGCTGCGCAGCTTCTCAGGCAGGCTGGTGGATTCGACTATCAAAAACAGTACGGTAAAAATGATCAGCATACTGTTGGCGAGCAGACCACCAAATCCACTTATCAACCGGCCCAGGAGTTTGGCTGCACCCGCAGGATCGAAAAGTTCGATGACACCTCCAGCCGGCAGTTTGATGCCAAAACCTCCCAACCACCCGGTGGCCTGATTGATCAGCAAATCAAATTGTGTTTCGTAGCGGGGCAGGGCGCTGCTGAATTGGTTGATCGAGGCGCCAATGAGTGATCCTAGCGTCACCAGTGTACTCGCCAACAGCAGGAGCACTAGCGTCATCGCGGCCCAAAGTGGTAATCCCCGGCGTTGCAGCCACTGCAGCAGGGCAGCAGATATGATCGCGAGAAAAATGGCCATCAGCAGCGGAACCACAATGGCATTGGCAGCTTTGAGGCCCGCAATGACAACCGTCAGACTTGCGAGTACCAGCAGTACCTGAGCCCCGGGGCTGGTGTTATTCAGCAAGAATTCGTCCTTGCGCGCATGGCAGATTGACTAAGAAGAATAGCACTCTCACCTCTTTAGGCGAGTGCAGTAAGGCGACCCTGACATTGAGATTCAATGTGGTCGAGCTCTTCCAGAGTGAGGTCAATATCGTGGCGTTGCTGCTCGAGGGCCTTACGACGCTGCTGGATCTGCTCAAGGAAGTAACGCAGTTGACCAGTCTCTCCAGAATCGAGGTCGTACATCTCGATAATATCTCGCACCTCGCTCAGCGAGAAGCCTAGGCGCTTGCCACGAAGAATCAGCTTCAGACGCACCCGGTCTCTAGTCCCGTATACCCGTCGACGGCCGCTACGGCCGGGCTGGAGCAATCCTTCGTCCTCGTAGAACCGGATGGCTCGGGTGGTTAGGTTGAACTCCTGGGCGAGGTCCGAGATCGAATAGGGAGTAGCATCAGGGGTCATATCGGCAACACACGAGGGTTCCTGAGGAAGAGCCGGAAGTATAGCCTCAATTGACGTTTACGTAAACGGAAACTAAAATAATCGTCTCTTCGCCCGAGTCATTAATCCGGCTATGAGTTCCATCCCATCTTCTCTGAATTCGCTGGGAATACCGACTCAGCCCGACACGGCCTACCGTGTGCGCTTTGTAACGGCTGCCAGCCTGTTTGATGGCCATGACGCTGCCATCAATATTATCCGCAGACTACTGCAGGCTTCCGGTGCAGAAGTGATTCATCTGGGGCATAACCGCAGTGTGGCAGAGATCGTAGATGCCGCGGTTCAGGAAGACGTCCAGGGAATTGCCGTCAGTTCTTACCAGGGCGGACACACCGAATTTTTCTCCTACATGATCGATATGCTGCGAGAGCGCAACCGCCCCGACATTCGAGTGTTCGGGGGCGGCGGTGGTGTGATTGTCGAAGAGGAGATCGACGCTCTGCACAACTACGGCGTCAGCAGGATCTATTCACCCGGGGATGGGCAGCATCTTGGCCTTCAGGGCATGATTGATGACATGCTCGAGCGGGCAGATTTTTACCCGGCTGAGCAGCCCAGTGAATCGATAGAAGGATTGAATGATCCGGACAATGTACGGCTTGCGCGCGTCCTGACCGAAATCGAGAATGGCACGATCAGTGAATTTCTAATTCGTCAGATTCGCGCCACTGTGACCCGCTCCAAGGAGTACACCCCGGTACTGGGGATTACCGGTACAGGCGGTTCGGGGAAGTCTTCCCTGACAGACGAGTTCATTTTGCGACTTCGGATTGATTACGGTGATGCACTGCGGATCGCTGTGTTGGCCGTAGACCCGACCCGCCGCAAGACCGGGGGGGCGCTTTTGGGAGACCGCATCCGGATGAATGCCATCGATGGGGATCGAGTGTTTTTCCGATCCTTTGCAACTCGTGGTGCTAGCGCTGAGGTACCGGCCCAACTTGACGATCTGATCGCTGCCTGTCGGTGTGCGGAGTTCGACGTCGTGATTGTCGAGACACCAGGAATCGGCCAGGGAGATGCTGGTATCACCTCTAAGGTGGATACGTCACTGTATGTCATGACGCCCGAATTCGGCGCAGCCTCTCAACTTGAAAAGATCGAGATGCTGGATTATGCCGATGCGGTGGCCATCAATAAGTCAGATCGGAAGGGTGCAAAGGATGCGCTACGCGATGTGCGCAAGCAGGTGCAGCGTAACCGTGGAGCCTTCAGCCAGTCGTCCGACGAGATGCCGGTGTACACAACCATGGCCGCACGGTTTAACGATGCAGGGGTTAGCGAACTCTATCAGGCGCTCAAGGTGTCGCTGGTGGCGCAGGGTCTCATACCGGGTCCGGGACTTCTTGATGAAACCCGTAGCGCGAGGCAAAGCGCGCAGAGTCTTCCCGGTGAGCGGGAACGGTATCTTGCGGAAGTTGCAGATTCGGTGCGTCGTTACCACGAGCGGGTCGATGAACTGGAGACCTTGGCGAGACGCCGCCAGCACCTTCGTACGAGTATTGATCTTCTCAAGTCCGGGGGGCAGTCGACAGAGCCCCTGGAGCTACTTGCCGGTGAGGCGGAAACCGCTCTGGGCAAAGAGGTGCTCTCGCAGATTGAGGGCTTCGATGGACTGCGGGCGCAGTATCGGGAAGAAGATCCGAACGGTGAATATCGTGATTCTAAAAAAACACAGAGTGCGAGTTACACCTCCCTATCTGGCACCCGAATTCCGCGGGTGAGCCTGCCACGTTACCATGATGCGGGAGACCGACTTCGCTGGCAACTGTTGGAGAATGTTCCCGGATCGTTTCCCTTTACCGCTGGAGTGTTCCCGTTCAAGCGTGAAAACGAGGATCCCACCCGGATGTTTGCAGGAGAGGGGGATGCGGCCCGCACCAACCAGCGCTTTCGTCTGCTTTCTGCAGATTCCAGTGCGAAACGTTTGTCGACCGCGTTTGATTCGGTAACCCTTTACGGTGCCGATCCTGCGGTGCGTCCGGATATTTACGGAAAAGTTGGCACGTCTGGAGTTTCGATCGCAACGCTGGACGATATGAAAACCCTTTATGGAGGTTTTGACCTTTGCGATCCAGCCACTTCGGTGTCAATGACGATCAACGGGCCGGCGCCGACCGTACTGGCCTTTTTTCTTAACACTGCGATAGATCAGCAGGTTGACCGGTTTCGTGATGAACATTCACGCGAGCCGTCAGCAGAGGAGGTAACCAAGATTCGATCTTTCGCGCTGGAAAACGTTAGAGGAACCGTACAGGCCGATATTCTCAAGGAAGATCAGGGCCAGAATACTTGCCTGTTCTCGACGGATTTCAGCCTGCGCATGATGGGGGATATCCAGCAGTACTTCATCGACAATCGTGTTCGGAATTTCTACTCAGTATCGATTTCTGGATATCATATTGCGGAGGCGGGAGCCAACCCGATTACTCAGCTGGCACTGACGCTAGCCAACGGCTTCACCTATCTTGAGTCCTATCTGGCGCGCGGGATGGCGGTCGATGATTTTGCGCCCAATCTGTCGTTCTTCTTCTCTAACGGAATGGATCCGGAATACACCGTGTTGGGAAGGGTGGCTCGCCGAATTTGGGCGATCACGCTGCGCGAACGTTACGGGGCCAGCCTGCGCAGCCAGAAACTCAAATACCATATTCAGACCTCCGGTCGGTCCCTGCATGCACAGGAGATGAGTTTCAATGATATCCGGACGACCCTGCAGGCCTTGATCGCTGTGTACGACAACTGCAACAGTTTGCACACCAATGCACACGATGAGGCATTTACGACGCCTAGCGCGGAATCGGTACGGAGGGCGCTCGCGATCCAGATGATCATAAACCGGGAGTGGGGACTTGCTCGCAACGAGAATCCCAATCAAGGTAGCTTCATAATTGAAGAACTGACGGATCTGGTAGAGCAAGCCGTATTGGCCGAGTTCGACCGGCTTGCGGAGCGGGGGGGTGTGCTGGGCGCAATGGAAACTGGTTATCAGCGCGGCAAGATTCAGGAAGAGTCCCTTTACTATGAGACCCGCAAGCATGACGGCAGTTACCCCATCATCGGGGTAAATACTTTCCTCAATGATGACCACAGCAGTGAAACTGATGTGGAACTCGCTCGCGGGACTGAACCGGAAAAGCAGGGCCAATTAGAGCGGCTCAAGCAGTTTCAGCACCAGCATCGGGATGCGGCTGGGCCTGCACTTGACGCGGTAAAAGAGGCAGCGCTGCACGGCCAAAATGTTTTTTACCCGCTCATGGATGCGGCTCGCGTTTGTTCGCTTGGCCAGTTGACACAGGCCTTCTTTGAAGTCGGCGGCAAGTATCGCCGCGGCATGTAGTGTTGTCGCTTTCCTTAAAGAACAGTAGCCTAACTTTGCCCGCACCACCCAGCGGCGGGCACCTGCTTCAGAGTTCATAGTCGGCCCGTTTCCCAGGAGAGCATCTTCGTGTCTTTTTCGGCTGCGCTGCGTCGCAACGTACTGATTCTTTCTGCCTGTCAGGCGCTAATGCTTTCAGGCAGTTCCCTCATTGTCGCGACGTCGGCACTGACCGGGCTGTCACTTGCTACGAACAGCCTCTTAGCAACGGTGCCGCTCTCGTGTATGTACGTCGGCACTTTGCTCACGACTTTTCCCGCGTCTCTCATGATGAAGCGCATCGGGCGACGCGGGGGTTTTATGATTGGCCCCCTCGCAGGCCTGGTGGGTGCGGCAATCGCAATCCACGCGATCACGGAGCGAGACTTTTGGTTGTTTTGTGTCGGGTCTTTCCTGATCGGTGTACTGAACGGGGTGGGCCACTACTACCGCTTCGCTGCCGCAGATATCAGCGGAAACAGGTACCGTAGCCGGGCCATTTCGTGGGTGTTGGCTGGGGGTGTCGTGGCCGCGTTTGCGGGCCCGAATCTTGCAGCCTTCAATCGTGATCTGATTGTGGGTTTTCCTTTTGCCGGCAGTTACGCGAGCCTTCTGATCTTGTACTCACTTTTGATCGTCCTGGCAGCTCTGTTGCGAATCCCACCGCCCGATGAGGCAGAGCGTCACGGTAGTCAGCGACCGCTCTCACAGATCGTTGGACAACCCGCGTTCTTCGTTTCGGTTATCAGCGCACTGATTGCCTACGGTGTTATGAACCTAGTCATGACCTCCACGCCACTTGCGATGGCGGGATGTGGTCATTCATTTGAGGATACTGCGTTTGTGATCGAGTGGCATGTCCTTGCCATGTTTTTGCCCTCATTTTTCACAGGCAACCTGATTAACCGCTTCGGCGTATTGAGAATTATGGGCATCGGTGTGGTGATGCTAGTTGCCAGTGTGGCGGCTAATCTGAGCGGTGCCAGTGTTGTACATTTTGTTACGGGACTGGTGTTGTTGGGGCTGGGTTGGAATTTTCTCTATGTGGGTGGGACAACGCTGGTTACGGAAAGCTATTCACCCGCAGAGAAGGCCAAGACCCAGGGGCTGAACGATCTCATGATCTTCGGGACTGTGGCGTTGACAGCTGGTGTTTCGGGTGTGGTGCACGAGATTGCCGGTTGGCAGACGCTGAATTTGCTTGTACTGCCGTTTTTGTTGGTAGCGCTTGCTCTCATTGTATGGTTCAGCCGTGTTCGAAAGCCTCTCCCTGTAACCAGCACCTAATCGTTATTTTGCCCTCTGGGCGATAAGGCCTTGAGGCGGCTAATCAGTCCGGGTCGGGAAAGCACAATAGCGTTACCAATGAGGATCAGGCCAACACCGACGAGTGCACGGTTCTGCCATTCATAATCTTCAAACCAGGTTGACAAGGCGAGCGCCACAATCGGGAACAGTACCGTAGCATAGGCAGCATTCGCCGGGCCAATTCTCCCGACCAGCGTCAAATAGCACCCAAAGGCGATCGCGGACGCAAACAACGCTAGGAACAGCAGTGAGCCGATATAAGTAGTGCTGGTGTCAATCACGAACGGTGTACCGGATCCGGCACTGTATGCGAGCATAAAGAGTGCGCCGTAAGCCATGCCGATTGTGTTGGTCGAGGCTACTGGCAGGCCATGATTCTGATTGCGGGCCGAGACAATATTTCCAATGGAGGCAAGATAAGTGGCAATCAGGCTGATCCCGATAGCAGCTGCGACGCGAGGGCCGGATGTTGTGATTTCAGGCCAGAATACGAGCGCCATGCCGGTGAGACCGAAGACGACCGCAAGTACCGTCTTTTTCTGAATTTGACGCCTCAGGAAGATCGCGCTGTTGAAAATATTCATTACGGTCATGGTCGAGAAAATCACAGCCAGCAGGCCCGTCGCGAGATCAAAAGCTGCGTAGTAAAAAAGCAGGTAATTCAAGGAGAATAGACTTAGACCCAACAACGCCAGGAAAGGGTGATGGCGCAATGCTATCCGCAGAGAAATGCGTCGTAATCGGCACCAGATCACCAGCAGGGCTGAAGCCAGAATGAAACGGTAAGCGATAGAGACTTCGGGAGCTACTTCGCCGAGTTGAAAGTGAATCGCCAGCCAGCTCGAACCCCAGATCAGCACGGTGAGGCTGTAAAGTGCGGGCGTACTCAAGCGATTACGTTATAAAAATTTTGGATTACCTGTAACCTCGCTGATTCCAGAACTTGGAACTCACTCATGGCTTTCAAGCCGCGCAACAGCCTGCGCCAGTGTTTCCTCATTGATGATGCCCACATATTCGGGTGGATTATCGTGACGCCTGAAGGTCTTTTTGACGATTCCCGCGAGGTTGGGTTTCTTTTCGGCAGGCGTTTCCCCTTTGCCGATACCCCCACCGAATTCGACCAGCGTCCGACATCCCTGCTCAGCGGCGTATACGAGATTCGCGTGCCAAAGGACAGGGTTGAATAACTGAGAGAAGAGTGCAGCCCGAATTCCATCAGGATTTGGGTCATGAAAATGCCCGGTCGTGTTGGATAATACCGACATCGATGGCGACTGCCAGACAGGGTTCTCCAGGGCAGTACGGAACTCAAGCGCAGCGCCGATCATGTAAAAGGTATGAAACGCGCCTTCCGTTTTCAGGCGGGATGATCTTTTGCCTGGGAACTGTTCTTCAAAGGCTTCAACCAGTGAGTTAAGGTCGCTGGCTTTGCCGCCAACAACGGTTTGATCAGGCAAGTTGCATGCCGCCACCGCGCAGTAGTGCTGCTCTGCCAACACCTTGGCGTCCTCCAGCACAAGGGGAAGCGCCTCCATTTCGCCTTCTCCCAGTTCACTCATCAAACGTCCGCGGTCATTGACCAGACGCAACGCGTCAGCGAAGTTAAGAGCGCCGGCTGCAACCAGTGCTGAATACTCTCCGAGGCTATGCCCGGCTGCGGCTTTCGGGTTCACCGAATAATCGGTTTGCTCGTTAAATATTCGCAGGCAGGCGATCTGATGGGTGAGCAGGACCGGTTGGGTATATCGGGTCAGATGAATCTGATCGTCGGGATCTTCAAAAGAAAGGCGGGTAAGATCGTAGCCCAGCGTGTCATTGGCTTCTTCGTAAAGGTGGCGAACAGTATCAAAAGCATCGAAAAGGTCTTTTCCTATGCCCCGGTACTGGGACCCTTGGCCGGGAAAGATGAATAGGGGTGAGTCAAAAATCGTTGTCATTGTTATTCAGTTTTTAACCGGGCATAAAAGGATTTGGAATCAGTCATTTTAATCGCCCACCTTAGATCCCTCTAGGCATCATCAGGCGCTGACCCGGCTAGTCGCGCAAACACCCAGAACGGAAGTGTTCTTTGGGAAGACGCGAAAAAAAGCATATCCGATGTGACGAGTTGAGCGAATAGACTCTGGACGTCAGTAGCGTCAGAATTTGAAAAATATGTTGCGACGCAAAAAATTGTTCAATTCATAAAATAAATTTATTTAATGCAGGCAAAAATAAAACAAATAGTTAAACAAAATATAAGAATAATATTTTTTAAATTTATGTTTTATATAACTAAAAAATATATAAAAAAAAATCCCGCCAGATTTACTGACGGGATCAATATTTGGAGGAGGATATAAAAAGAAATTGTGCGTCGCACAAAATCTGATGAGATAATATCCTCTGGGCAGTGCAAAGTCAACGTTTTCTAAGCGAGTTTTTGTAATTGAGAGAAGTAGATGCAATCGCCAGACGATGGTGACCACTGACTGGAAAGCCGGGACTCGCTGATTAACAATGGGGGTTTTCCGAGCGAATTCGTCGTTATGACCCTATTGATCGCACGACATGGCCAGACAAACTGGAACCTTGCGGGCCGGTGGCAGTCCACTAGCGATATTGCGCTTAATGCTCAAGGTCGGAATCAGGCGGCGCAACTTGCTGTTTTGTTGAAGGAAGCCGGCTACGCACCACGCCGCCTTATCTCCTCACCGTTATCAAGGGCTAGGGAGACCGCGCAGATTCTCGGGGAAGAAGTAGCCTGCTCCGTCGAAACTGAATCGGCTCTGACAGAGCTTGACCTTGGTGATTTTGAAGGACAACTGGAATCCGATCTTCGCGAGAGAGACCCTATCGGCTACGAAGCCTGGCGAGAGGGGTGTCACCTTCGGGCAGCCCCCGGAGGTGAGACCATTCACGATGTGGCAGCGCGGGTGGGCCAATTTGTCGCAGGATTGGACGATCATTCTGGAGACATCCTGATCGTTGGCCATCAAGGTGTAAACATGGCCATAAAAGCGCAACTCAGTAACTGCTTTAGCCAGGAGTGTTTGGCATCATTTCGCCAGCAAAATGATGAAATTGATCTGTGGCAGTTGAGTCCAGCCAAGTCGCTCAGACAGCTTAGAGTGAGTCGTGACTGATCTTTCCACCACCAGCCTCTATGACGCTTGCAGGTACCTGTCAGAACGCGACAAGGGCCTGGCGAGGATTATCACCGATGTAGGTGCGTGTACGCTCGAGATCCGAAACAACCGATCGGTCTTTGAGTACCTTTGCCGCTCGATTGTTTACCAGCAGTTAAGTGGCAAGGCAGCAGGGACGATCCATGGACGTATGCTGGACCTTTTTGCGCACCGCCGTCCGAGTGCCAAGGCGCTGCTGGATATGCCGATCGAGCGACTGCGCGCCGCAGGCCTATCCCGGCCAAAGTCGTTGGCGCTTTACGATCTTTCTCAGCGCCAGGTTTCCGGTTTATTGCCCGCACGACGCCGGTTGAGCCAGATGACGGATCAACAGATTGTTGAGACTCTGAGCCAGGTGCGAGGCATCGGAGAATGGACGGTCCAGATGCTTCTGATCTTCTATCTCGGCAGACCCGATGTGTTGCCGTGCCGGGATCTCGGCGTGCAGAAGGGGTATCAGAAGATGCGCCGCTTGCGTGAATTGCCAGAACCGTCTCGCCTGGCGAGGGCAGGTCTCAGATGGCGGCCATACCGTTCAGTCGCGACCTGGTATTTGTGGCGTTGCCTCGACATCGAGTTGCCGACTTCCTAGCGGTTGTGTGGAGGTCCCGTCGGTGAGCGAGCGGAAGCGATCCATCAGTATCTCTTGGCTTTCCAGACGCTCGGGGTCTACCAGAATGCATTCCACCGGACAGACCTCGACACATTGAGAGCTTTCAAAGTGACCCACACACTCGGTGCACAGGGTCGGGTCGATCACGTAAAACTCCTCCCCCTGAGAGATGGCCTCATTGGGGCATTCGGGTTCGCACACGTCGCAATTAATGCACTCGTCAGTGATCAGCAATGCCATGGGTTTAAATCTGGGAGGCTCCGGTGGCGTCAGACTTCAGGTTTGTAGGCGCTGGACAAGCTTTTCATTGACCTGAGGATGAAGAAATTGTGAGACGTCTCCGCCATGAGAGGCGATTTCCTTGACCATAGAAGCCGATAAAAAGGTGTAGCGTTCAGACGGCGTCAAAAACATAGTTTCAATTGCGGAGTCTAGACGGCGATTCATGGCAGCCAGTTGAAATTCATACTCAAAGTCAGATACTGCCCGCAGCCCCCGCAGAACAACCTGGGCATTTGCTGTCCGGACGCTGTCTATCAACAGTCCATCGAAGCCAATCACGCTGATGTTGTCGATATGGCTCAGCGACAGTTTTGCCATCTCAAGCCGCTCATCCAGCGTGAACAGCGGCTGTTTGGTCGGGCTGGCGGCAATGGCGACAACGACTTGGGTGAACAGCTGACTGGCCCGCTCGGCAAGATCGATGTGACCGCGGGTGATGGGGTCAAAGGTCCCCGGATAAATCGCTTTGGTGCTCATATGTTCGCTGACCCTCTTAACCGGCTACTTTCCGGTTGTGATACTACCAATCAAGGCGTAGGTGATCCATAATTTATCGTAAGATCACGACAGATAATGTGGGGGCAATTAATGGACGTTGTCAGTTTTACCCGAATGGCGGACGGGACCAAAGCGGATTATCAGTTTCTGGATGAACAAGAAGGTGAATTTATGGCCGGCCTGCCGGCTCGGCTGCTGGAGGGCCTGGGTTCACTGAGTGAATCGTTTTCTGGCTATCCGGTCAGTCGACTGGAGCATTCGCTGCAGTCTGCAACCCGGGCGCATCGTGCGGGAGAGTCTGAGGAAATTGTCGTTGCTGCACTGCTGCATGACATTGGTGACCTGCTCGCGCCACGGTCACATAGCGAGATGGCAGCGTCGATTCTACGGCCGTTTGTTTCCGAGAAAACATACTGGATCGTTAAGCACCACGGCCTTTTCCAGATGTACTACTACGCCCACCATGTTGGCGGGGATCGCAACGCCCGTGAGCGTTTTCTCGATCACCCCTGGTATGAGGATGCCGTTCGGTTTTGTGAGGAATACGATCAGAACTGCTTTGATCCTGATTACGACAGTGAGTCTTTGTCCTTTTTTGAGCCGATGGTGCAACGGGTCTTCAGTAAAGAAAACTCCTTCGATGAGGAACGGGTTGCGCGCATGGGCGTTCAGCCTGGCTAATCAGGCCAAGTCGCCAAGATCCGATGCATCGCTCGTGGTGTTCGTATAGAGGCGGTAGGAGATCTGGCCAGCTTGCTTTTTGCGCAGCAGGGTCCAGTCCGCTGGAATGGCCGGTACCTCGTTGGCTGAGCATTCGACATAGATTCGGGCCTGGGGCTTGAGCAACCCATAGCGGCTCAGTCTTCGAAGGCTGCGTTCAACCAGTCCGGTCCCAAAGGGCGGGTCCACAAAAACAATATCGAACTGCTGGGCGCATGAAGTCATCCATTCAAGGGATTCCGCGCAATGCGTGATGACCTGTTTTGCGCTCAGGAGGGATGTGGTTTCTTTAAGTTGGGTGCAGCAGGTTTTGTGCATATCCACTAGAGTGACTGCTCGCGCACCTCGTGATGCCGCCTCAAACCCCAGTGCGCCACTTCCGGCAAAAAGATCCAGGCACTCAGCGTTATAGATAACGGGAGACAACCAGTTAAAAAGCGTTTCGCGCACGCTGTCCGGAGTGGGTCTGAGGTCTGCTCCGCCGTTGAAGCGGATTAGGCGCTTTTTCCACTCCCCTCCGATGATGCGTAAACGGCCGCGCTGTACGGTATGAGAAGAACTCAATCGAATGATCCCTCCAGAGGCTTCTTTGACAGGGAATGATAGGATAGATAGAAATTAATAAGAATGGTTTTGTTTCTGAATTCTTGCTCTGATCACGCGATATCCATGGCTTCCCATCCAAAATCTTCCGGTCTTTTTGCGCGCCTGAAAAAAACCCGCGCGGCACTGTCTGATGGCCTGGTCAGCCTCTTTAGCGGCAATCATGTGCACTTTGATGATGCCGTCTACGATGAATTGGAAGACCAACTCATCATGGCAGATCTTGGTGTGGAAGCAAGTGCCGAAGTAGTCTCGACACTTCGGGAACAGGCCCGAACAACTCAAATTGAATCGCCTGAGGCCTTGAAAAAGGCGCTGATTGACCAACTTTCGTTAATACTGAGAGGGGCGGAACGGGAACTGGTGCTGGCGAGTGACTCTCCCAAACCGCTGGTGATATTGATGGTGGGCGTCAATGGTGTTGGCAAGACCACTACGACGGCCAAGTTGGCTGCGAATTTTCAGGCCGGTGGTCACTCGGTGGTGTTGGGTGCCTGCGATACGTTTCGGGCTGCGGCCATTGAGCAGTTGCAGTCGTGGGGCGACCGGCTGGGGATCCCGGTGATCGCGCAGACTCATGGGGCAGACGCAGCAGCAGTCGCGCATGACGCTTTCGCCACGGCTAGGAGTCGAGGGGTTGACGTACTTATTATTGATTCTGCAGGACGACAGCACGTGAACGCTGACCTGATGGCGCAACTTGGCAAGATTCGTCGGGTGCTGGCAAAGGCGGATCCCGGAGCGCCACATGAGACAATTCTGGTGGTCGATGGCGGGACCGGGCAGAACGCACTATCACAGGCCGCGGCCTTTGAGAAAACGGTTGGCCTGACGGGGATCTGTGTCACCAAGTTGGATGGCACTGCCCGTGGTGGTGTGGTCGTCGCCCTCGCCAAACAGTTGCCGGTCTCCATTCCATTTATTGGAGTAGGAGAGGGTGTCAACGACCTTCAGCCCTTCCAGTCGGCGGATTTCGCAAGAGCCCTGGTAGGTGGAAAAAGTATTGAGTGACCTCCGTCGGCCAAACGTGAATTTATCCTAAATATTCTGTCATGAAAGTAATATAAATTATTGAAAAATATAGATTCATGTATTATTTTTATTAGATTTTAATATTAGCACTCAGGGTAATAGAGTGCTAAAATGCTCGAAATTTAAGGAATGACGAGAAGCGTATGAGCGAATCATTGTCCGTAGCGACAGATTTTGGTCCGAGCCAGGGTTTGACCCAGTATCTCAACGAGATCAATTCAGCCCCAATCCTGAGCGCGCAAGAAGAGAAGGCGCTTGCCCGGCGTTATCACACCGATGATGATCTTGATGCCGCCCGGCAACTGGTGTTTTCACATCTGCGCTATGTGGTTTCCATTGCCAGAGGTTTTACCGGCTATGGCCTGCCGCTTGCGGACCTAATCCAGGAAGGCAGCGTCGGACTCATGAAAGCTGTAAAGCGTTTTGATCACGAAAGAGACGTGCGGCTAGTGTCCTTTGCGGTCCACTGGATCAAGGCTGAGATTTACGATTACGTCGTACGGAACTGGAAGATGGTCAAGGTAGCGACCACCAAGGCGCAACGGAAGTTGTTTTTTAACCTACGGAAAAACCGGGCGCGCCTGGGCGTGATGAAAGAAGCTGAAGTGCAGACAATGGCGGCCGCGCTAGATGTCAAGCCAGAAACGGTCCGGGAGATGGAAGTTCGGATGAACGGCTCTGATCTCGCCTTTGATCCGGAGGCTGAGGATGATGACACGCCCCGCTCTCTCGCACCTGCCGAAGCCATTGGAGATTCATCACTCGATCCCGGCCGATTGGCTTCGGAGGCAGACGAGGCGCGTTATCGGCAAGCCCAATTGGGTAAAGCGCTGTCTAGTCTGGATGATCGGAGCCGGGAGATTATCCAGGCTCGCTGGCTGATGGAAGAGGGCAAGAAGCAGACCCTAGGAAATTTGGCCGAAAAGTATGGGGTTTCTGCGGAGCGGATACGGCAAATTGAAAAACGCGCGATGGATCAGATGCGCCTTGCCGCAACGGTATAACGAACGGAATTCATTCAACCCATCAGTAGTTCAATCAGCGCCTTTTGGGCGTGTAAACGGTTCTCAGCCTCGTCCCAAATCACACTCTGGGGGCCTTCGAGAACCTCAGCACTGACTTCCTGGCCCCGGTAAGCGGGAAGGCAGTGCATGAACAGAGCCTCTTGAGAGGCCGCGGCCATCAGCGCCTCATTGACCTGAAAGTCAGACAGTGCGGCCAGCCTTTGTGTCTTTTCTTCCTCTTGGCCCATGCCTGCCCAAGTGTCGGTAATCACGAGATCAGCGTCGGCGACCGCCTCCCTCGGACTGGTGGTGATACGACAGTGCTTACCAGCCGCCGCAATAAGATCCGGATGGGGGTGATACCCTTCAGGCGCGCCCACGCGCAGTTCAAAGCCCATCATGGCTGCTGCATCGACCCAGGACTGGCACACATTGCTGCTGCCATCTCCGACGAAGGCAACGCAGGCACCCTGGATATTGCCTCGATGTTCGAAAAATGTCTGCAGGTCGGCCAATAGTTGGCAGGGATGGAAATCCTGAGACAGGGCATTAATCACCGGAACAACGGAGTGTTCTGCCATGGCGCGAACGCGGCTGTGCTCACCCGTGCGCATCACAATGAGATCTGCCATGCTTGAGACAATACGCGCGGTATCGCTGACCGATTCACCACGACTCATCTGACTATCGCCCGGCGATAAGAATACCGATGAGCCCCCCAGATGGGCGCACGCGACTTCGAAGGAAATCCGCGTCCGGGTCGAAGACTTTTCGAAGATCAGCACCATGGTGCGTAAGCGCATAAGATCCGCGGTTTGCGACCCCGTCGGATCCTTTTTCAACGCGATAGCGCGGTGGATGAGTGCGACAAGCTCTGACCGAGAAAGATCTTTGAGTGTCAGGAAGTGACGTGTCATTGCATCGGCCGCCGAAGCCAGAAGGCTCACCAAAAAACAAAACGCCCGGTAAAGGGCGCTAGAGAATGAAGTTTACCGCTGTCGGGCCTTTCGGGCAACCGAGCCCCGATAAGTCACTGATATAATCTACCTGCTTCGAGAGGCTTTTTTTGGGCCTGTCACCCACTCCTCGCCAGTTATCGGAACATATCGTGAAGACAATTAAAAAGGCGGTACTTGCCTATTCTGGAGGCCTGGATACCTCGATCATCCTGAAGTGGCTTCAGGATCAGTACGGTTGCGAGGTAGTTACTTTTACCGCTGATATCGGTCAGGGAGAAGAGGTTGAACCGGCCCGTGAAAAGGCGAAGACGCTGGGCGTAAAGGAAATTTTTATTGAAGATCTTCGCGAGGAATTTGTCCGCGACTACGTGTTTCCAATGTTTCGCGCGAATACCTTATATGAGGGTGAGTATCTTCTGGGGACGTCAATCGCACGCCCGCTGATAGCGCGACATCTGGTCCGGATTGCCGAGGAGACAGGTGCCGACGCGATTTCTCACGGCGCCACTGGGAAGGGCAACGACCAGGTTCGTTTCGAGCTGAATGCCTATGCCCTCAATCCGCGCATCCACATTATTGCGCCGTGGCGTGAGTGGGATCTTAACTCGAGGGAAAGACTGGTTGCTTATGCCAAAGAGCACGGAATCCCGGTGGAGACGCGTAAGGATGGCGGCGCAGACTACTCTATGGATGCGAATATGCTGCACATCTCCTATGAAGGGGGAGAGCTAGAAGATCCTTGGGTGGCACCTGATGAGTCGATGTGGCGGTGGACCACGTCACCTCGAGAAGCTCCAGATGTGCCCGAATCCATTGAAATGACTTTTGCGGGCGGTGATCCGGTCGCCATCAACGGCAAGCGTCTGAGTCCTGCGCAGATGTTGGAGGCCCTGAATCGTCTGGGGGCAGATCACGGTATCGGGCGAATCGATCTCGTGGAGAATCGTTATGTGGGTATGAAAAACCGCGGTTGCTATGAGACACCGGGGGGTACGATCTTGCTGAAAGCGCATCGAGCCATTGAGTCGATAACGCTCGACCGCGAAGTCGCACACCTCAAGGACGAACTGATGCCCCGCTATGCTTCCCTCATCTATAACGGCTACTGGTTCGCACCGGAACGGCAGATCCTCCAGCGGATGATTGATGATTCCCAACAGGCTGTGAACGGCGTTGTCCGCCTGCAGTTGTTTAAGGGCAGCGTGATGATTACGGGTCGATCATCATCAACGGATTCATTGTTTGACGAGAGCGTGGTGACGTTTGAGGATGACCATGGTGCCTACGATCAGGCTGATGCCGAAGGCTTCATCAAGCTGAATGCACTCCGATTGAGAATTGCCAGTCGCAAGGGTCGAACGCAGGGCTGATACCGCTTTGGTATCAAGTACTGGCGTTTACGCTGGCGACTGTCCAATCTTTTGAACAATAGATCTTTACAGTCCCCTCCACTTAAGTGGTCTTTTTTTGCCCCACGTCATTGGGGAACTTGGGTGCTCGCTGGGATTATCGCCTCGTGCACCTTACTTCCGCGCACCTGGGCGTTGGCCTTGGGGCGCCAGATCGGACGCTTGTTTTTCCGCATCAATCAAAAACGTGTTGATATCGCCCGCGTCAATCTGCAGTGGTGTTTTCCGGAACTGACGGAGGCGAGTAGGGAAGAACTGCTTCGTCTTCATTTGACGCGATATGGACAGGCCATTGTCGATATGGGGCTGGTCTGGTGGGCATCACGAAGTCGGATCGATCGGCTGTACACGGTGAGTGGTGAAGATGAGCTTGAAGTTCTTCGGCACTCGGGGGAGAAGGTGCTCCTGGTTATTCCGCATGTCCTTGGTATTGATATGACTGGTGCTGCGCTGGCGCAACTGGCACCCGGGACATCAATGATGAAGACACCATCAAATCCCTTACTGCACCGCTGGCTCTGGCGGGGTCGAACCCGCTTTGGCGCAAGAATTTTTACCCGGGACCAGGGATTGCGGCCGCTGGTTAAGGCAATACGGGCAGGCCACGTTGGCTACCTAATGCCTGACGAGGATCTCGGCGATGCGCCCAGTGTGTTTGCCCCGTTTTTCGGCATCCCAACGGCCACTTTGCCTGTGGTGGGACGAATTGCCCGGATGACGGGCGCCAAGGTGATTCCCGTATTTTGTGAACTTGATGATCACGGTCGGTATCACGTGAAGATCGGGAAGTCATTGCCGGGGTTTCCAAGTGGTGATCTGCAGGTGGATGCGGCTACCGTGAATGCCGCCTTCGAGGCATCTATCCGCACAGCCCCGGAACAGTACCTTTGGACCCTCAAGTGGTTTCGCACACGGCCCAAAGGCGAGGCATCACCCTATGCAACCTAAGCGAGCGAGATCGTTGTTTGCAGTAGCGGGGCTTGCGCCCGACGAATCATGAATATTCTGCTGATCAAGCAGACCTCACTCGGGGATGTGGTGCATGCGACCGCGCCGATACGATCTGTCAGGATGGCTCATCCTGACGCCCTCATTACGGTCCTGACTTCAACGACAGCAAGTGACATCCTGCGCAACAATCCGGACATCGATCACTTGCTGACGTTCGATCGGTACCGTGTGAAATCGGATTGGTGGCGACGGCCGTTGTGGACCTTGGGCCACTTTGCCAGGACGTTTTGGGCGGTGCGCAGACCCTATTTTGATCTGGCAATTGATCTGCAGGGTAGCTGGAAGACCGTTATCTTTCTTTGGGCCGCGCGCTCGGCTCGGCGCTATGCCAAGGGCCGGTGGTGGTTTGTGGAGTGTTTCCACCAGCCGATGGCACATGCAATAGATGAAATGAACGGGGTGCTGGAGTTGGCCGGGATCAAGTCGTGTCAATCTGTACCGATACTGAGTCTCGACCGTCACGCGGCCGAAACCGTCTCCAGCGCTCTCAAGAAATTAACTAACCTAGAAAGACCGATTGCGCTCTTGTGTCCCTTCACCCGATGGCCGACAAAAAACTGGCCGATATCCAAATTTTTGGCTCTGGCTGAACAGCTGGCAGAGGACTTCCAGGTTGTGTTTACTGGCAGCTCCACCGATCGCCCTCAAATCGAAGAGGCCATCGCAGAAATTCCCTCCGTGCCCGCGGTAAATCTGGCTGGGCGCCTCTCTTTGCTGGAGTTCTTTGCGCTGGCAGCGCGATCAAAGGTTGTGGTAACAGGCGATAGTTTGCCGATGCATGTTGCCTCGGCGTTTGATCGGCCACTGGTTTCACTCTTTGGACCGACCAATGAGTTTCTGGTAGGACCGAGAAACGATACGGCCAAGATGGTGCGCGCTGCTGTTGACTGCCAACGGTGTTACCGCAGGCGCCGATGCCCTCGGGCGTGTATTGACAAAATCACGGCAGACGAAGTCTGCACAGCAGTTCGGAGTGTGCTCGAGCAGTGAGGCGTGTGGTACGGCTTAACTGCGCCAGAAAGCTGGGCTGAACAACACCAGCAGTGTGAAGATTTCCAGTCTGCCGAGCAACATAGTGGCTGTGAGAATCCACTTGGCCTGGGGTTCAAGACCAGCGTAGTTTTGTGCAACGGCGCCAAGGCCCGGGCCGAGATTATTCAAGCAGGCCGTGACTGCCGAGAATGCGGTGACGAGATCCGCGCCTGTGGCACTCATCGCGATAGATAACCCCACGTAACTCAGGATATAGAGGGCAAAAAATCCCCACACGGCATTGATAACGTGATCGGGAACCGGTTTGTTGCCGAGCTTTACGGTAAAGATGGCGTTGGGATGAATGAGTTGGTTGATTTCGCGCCGACCTTGTTTGTAAAGGAGTACCAGCCGGATCACTTTCATGCCGCCCGCGGTGGATCCGGCACAGCCGCCGACGGCGCTCATCATGATTAGCATTACAGGGAGAAATGAAGGCCACCAGTGGAAGCCGCTCGTAGTAAATCCCGTTGTTGTCCCTATCGAGACCACTTGAAAGATTCCCTGAATTAGGGTTTCGCCAGTGCCGGTATACACATCCCACAGGAACAGCGTGGCAAGGGTGACCAGAATCACTACCGACACAAAGCCAACAAAAGCGCGTACCTCGGGGTCTCTCAGGTAGGCTCTCGGAGAGCGCCCTCGAACGACCGTAAAGTGCAACGCAAAATTCACTGCAGAGATCAGCATGAAGCAGATGGCGATGATCGCAACGGCGGGACTGTCAAAAAATCCGAGACTGCTGTCGTGAGTTGAAAATCCGCCGATAGCGACGGTCGAAAAAGCGTGGGCGACAGCATCGAAAAAAGTCATCCCGGCGGCCCAGTAGGCGACCGCGCAACTGACGGTCAGGCCCAGATAGATGTACCAGAGCGCCTTGGCCGTTTCGGTAATTCGCGGCGTCAACTTCGCGTCCTTCATCGGGCCCGGGGTCTCAGCACGGTAGAGCTGCATGCCTCCAATGCCGAGCATTGGCATGACGGCTACCGCGAGGACAATGATACCCATGCCGCCCAGCCACTGAAGTTGCTGGCGGTAGTAAAGAATGGACGGCGGTAGCGTGTCGAGACCCGTGAGTACGGTTGCCCCGGTTGTTGTCAGGCCAGACATGGACTCAAACAAGGCATCGGTCATGCTGATGTCGAGGTCGGCTGACAGCAGCAGCGGGAAGGCGCCAAAAATAGCCAGCACGGTCCAGAACAACACAACAATCAGAAAGCCGTCACGGACTCGCAGTTCCCGTTGCTGTCGCCGCAAGGGCAGCCAGAGTGCGCCACCCGCGAGCAGGGTAGTGATGTAGGCAACAAGGAAGGGCCGTAGCCCGCCGTCATTACCGATCAGGGCAATAAGCACGGGCGGCAGCAGTGTGGTGCTGAACATGACTAGCAGCACGCCAAGAACGCGAAGGACTCCCAAGGACTGCATGGTCGTAATGGTTCCTTATACGAAAGTGACAGCGACCTGAAAGAGCTGCTCAACCTCACGGATGCGGCCCTTGTCTACGACGAACAGAATGACATGATCCTCCGGTTCGATCACCGTTTCGCCATGTGCGATTACCACTTCTTCTCCTCGGAGAATCGCACCAAGACTGGTGCCATCTGGCAGTCCAATATCCTGTACTGCCTTACCGACTACCTTTGAGCTGTTGGCGTCTCCGTGTGCAATAAGTTCGATGGCTTCTGCTGCTCCCCGACGTAGTGAATGTACCGCGACCATATCGCCGCGACGTACGTGAGTCAGCAGGGTACCGACCGTGGCAACCTTTGGCGAAATGGCGACATCTACCAGAGTGTTGGACATCAGATCGACATAGGCCGAACGGTTAACCAGTGCCATCGTGCGATGGGCGCCGAGGCGTTTGGCCAGCATGGCAGACAGGATATTGGCCTCATCGTCGTTGGTGAGGGAGCAGAAGACATCGACGTTATCAATATTTTCCTGCTGCATCAGTTCCTCATCGGCCGCATCGCCATGAAGTACGACAGTGCGCTCCAGTTGGTCGGCGACGGTTTTCGCACGGGCCATATCGCGCTCAACCAGTTTTACATGACAGTGTGCCTGTTCGAGAGACTCGGCAAGCCGTAACCCAATATTTCCGGCTCCCGTGAGCATGATTCGCCGGCCAGGTTTTCCCACCGCACAAAGTTCGCTCATGACTGCCTGGATATCTTCGCGGGCGGCGAGGAAAAACACCTCATCGCCCGCCTCTATGACTGTGTCGCCATCCGGAACAATGGCGCGATCCTGTCGATAAATAGCGGCAACTCGGCTATCGATATTTGGCAGATCCTCTCGAAGCGCTTTCAAGGCCCGGCCGATCAATGGACTGTCTGCGTTAGCACGCACACCGACCAGGCGTATCCGATCATCGGCAAAACTAACCACTTGAAGGGCCCCGGGGTAATCAATCAGGTGAAGAATGTGTTGGGTGACGATATGTTCCGGACTGATGATGACATCGATCGGGATAGCATCGTCCGTGAAGATACCCGGGTGCGAGAGGTACTCTGCCGATCGTATCCGGGCAATTTTCTTGGGGGTATTGAAAAGTGAGTGAGCGATTTGGCAGGACGCCATATTGACCTCGTCCTGGTCCGTAACCGCGAGAATCAGGTCGGCATCATCAACACCTGCACGTTCAAGCACGCTTGGGTAAGAAGCCGCACCCGCCACCGTTCGGATATCGAGCCGATCCTGTAGTCCGGCGAGTTTTTCGGAATCGATATCGACCAGCGTGACGTCGTTGTCTTCACGCGAGAGGATCTCACCCATCGACGTGCCAACCTGTCCGGCTCCGAGAATGATGATTTTCATGTTCGCGGGTCCTTTAGTCCGGGCGCTTCACTGTCGGTACTTTTCGTCCTTAGGATTGAGCCCAAGACCCTTCAGTTTACGATACAGATGGGTGCGCTCAAGTTCCGTGCGTCTGGAGAGTTCGCTGATATTGCCCCGGGTCTGGAGCAGATGGAATTCCAGGTAATCCCGTTCAAAGTGTTCCCGTGCGGATCTTAAGGGCTGACCGAAATCTCTCCAAGCGTTTTTCTCCTCGACGGCGTCGAGAGGCGCAGCACTTTGGCTCATGACCTCCCGCGTTTCTTCCGCTTCGATCACTTCCGACGTTGTCGTTAACAGAATCCGGTGAATAAAGTTGGTCAGTTCACGAACGTTGCCCGGCCACGGGCGGTTGCGAAGATAATTCACTGACGAGGTGGAAAAACGGCGAAAGGGTAAATGCTGACTGTCAGTGAGGAGTTGAACGTAGTGATTAATTAGATCAGGTATATCTTCGCGGTGGGCCCGAAGGGGTGGCACCTGAACCGTAACAGCACTCAGTCGGTAAAAGAGATCTTCGCGAAAGACGCTTTCAGAGAGTTTCTGCTCCAGGTCCTGATTGGAGGTGGCGAGGATGCGAAATGCCGGTTCCAGCGGTGTTGTACCGCCGAGGCGGAAGAATCGGCCAGCCTCAAGCACGCCCAGTAACTTGGTCTGGGTATCGAGATCCAGGTCACCGACTTCGTCCAGTACCAGGGTGCCGCCACTCGCCTGCTCGAACCTGCCGGGGGTGGCGATACCGTCGCGCTCGCTACCAAAAAGTTCGAGCGCGATATTCTCTGATGGTAGCGCCCCAAGATTAACTTCGATAAAAGGGCCCGATGCGGAGCCGCTGGCTTGATGCAGGGATCGGACCGCTACCCCTTTGCCACAACCAGCTTCGCCGCGGATCATGACGGCCTGGTCGGTGACGGCGATCCGATTGATGAGGTGTCTGAGGTCTTCCAGTGCCTCGCTGTGACCAATGAAACCCCCAGCCGGTGATAACTGCGTCTTGAGGGTGAGGTTTTCCTTTTGCAGAGCAACGGCCTCAAGCGCCCGTTCCACGGTAATCAGAAGTTTGGCAGTAGAGAGGGGTTTTTCAAGAAAATCGTAGGCGCCAATCCGAATGGCCTCGACCGCTGTTTCCACCGTGCCATGCCCTGAGATCATGATGACTGGAGAATGGCTACCGGTCTGATCTTCACGCCACTCGCGCAGCAGTGCGATGCCATCGGTATCTGGCATCCAGATATCCAACAGCACCAGGTCGGGCGCATCTTCAACATAGCGGGTACGTGCCTCAGCCGCATCTGCTGCAACAGAAACATGGTATCCCTCGTCTTGGAGAATGTCGCTGACAACTTGTCGAATATCCGGCTCGTCGTCGACGACCAGAATTGAATAGGCGGTCATGGTGCCAAAAGGTGTTAAGCGGAGCTGGTTAGTGTCGGCGCAACGGAAGTGAAATTATAACGGCCGCGCCCCCTTGCTGCGGGTTGTTGGCGCGGATGGTGCCGCCATGCTCCTCAATGATGCGCCGGCAGATCGCGAGTCCAAGGCCGGTGCCTTTTTCTTTCGAACTGACATACGGCTCAAAGATACGATCAATACTGTGCGGATCAAATCCCGGCCCGTTGTCCTGCACGGTCACGGTGATGCCACCGGTTTTACTATCTTGATTCGTGCGGATGACTACCGTTCCCTCACGGCCAGCCAATGCATCCTGGGCATTGATGACCAGATTATTCAGAACCTGACTAAAGCTGTTGGGATCGATTTGAATGCGCCCGAGGCGGGTGTCAGGCTCTATTTGTAGATTGATCGTATTTGGTCCTGAGCGAAACAGTTCAACCGTGTCATTAATGAGCTGGTTGAGGTCCGTTGACACCCGCTGTAGCGGAGCCGGCCGTGCGTACTCCGAGAACGCATTTACCATGGTTTTCATGGCTTCGACCTGCTGCACGATGGTTCGTGTAGAGCGGTCCAGCGTTTCACGTTGCTCGGGATCAAGTGCAGACAGATACTTGTTGCGAATACGTTCGGCGGATAGCTGGATCGGGGTCAGGGGGTTCTTGATTTCATGGGCAAGCCTTCGAGCGACCTCACCCCACGCCGCGTCGCGTTGGGCGGTGAGCAGTTCCGTCGCATCCTCGAAGACCGCAACGTGTCCCGCATTCATGTCATCACTATCGACGCGTGTACCGCTGCAGATCAGGACATGCCGGCCCTCGCCACCGCTGATGCGGATCTCTTTTTGCCATCCGGAGATCTGTTCTTTCATTCCCAGATCAATTGCCTCTATCAGCGCCGTTGCACCCGGCAAGACCCGCGCCAGACTCTCTATTGGGCTACCGATGCACCCCTTGAGATCGGCGCCGAGAATTCTGGTAGCGGCCGCGTTGTAGGTTTTCAGATGCTGCGTACCGTCAAATGAGAGTACCCCGGCTGACAGGTGGGTCAACACGGTATTGAGATAGGCATGTTCTGACTCGGCCCAACGCTGACTTTCGAGCGCGGTTTGCTGTGCCGAGCCGATCTCACGGGTCATCCGATTGAATGAATCAACCAGAACCCCCAGTTCATCACCACTGTTTACCGGTAATATCTTGTCATACTCTCCGCGGGACACCGCCCGTGTGCCTTCGGCGAGGTCCCGCAACGGTGCCAGCATTCGCTGGGCCAGATAAATCGACGCCCACAGCGCCATCAACAGTGTCATCAGGCTGATTAGTGTCAGACTCAAGACGAAACTCAACGTCAACGGACCGCGCAAATATTTCAGTCGGTCGTACTCTGTGGAGGCGGATTCCACGCTTTCACCCAGACGTGAGTAACGCAAGGGGAGCGGATACAGGATTTGAAGAACGCGCGAGGGAGAACTCACGCTGAGACCTGATACAGGTACCGCCACCCGAAGTCGGAGACCTGCATCATCAGTGGGTTCGAATTCAGCGTAGACGCCGTCTCGCCGCACCTTGCCCAGCACGCCTTCCCCTGGGGCATCCGGGACCAAAGAGATCGACAAGTTACTGCTCGAAGCGAGAATCCGGCCGGTACTTGAATGCAGGCTCATTTCGTCAAATCCACCGCTGGCCCGGATTTTGTCGAGGAGATTATAAAGTTGTACTGAAGAGGTGGTGATTTCGATACGCCGTGCGGCGGTACGCGCCTGTCGGATGACTTCGAGTTTTGTGGCTTCCAGCGTACTGCGACCGAGAAGCAGTGCGTCGTCCAGCGCCTTTTCAATCCGTACATCAAACCAAGAATCAATACTTCGGCTAAGAAACTGGACCGAGAAGTAATAGACCATCGCAAGGGGAACCAGCGCAAGAATGGCAAAGGTCGCGATGAATCGCAGGGTTAGTCGAGAGCCTAGCGCTTTGGCGCGAAATGCGCTGACCAGTTTTCGAACCTGAAAAAATGTGAGCAGCGCAAGAATGGAAATCCCGGCTGCATTGAGGATAATGAGCGCGGTGTAGTAGTCGCCGAAAAGATCGCCGTCCTGGGCGCTCTGGCTGAGGAGGATGGAAGCTCCCAGGAGTGCCAGAGACAGGATCAGCGTCAGGGCAAACCCCTGGGAGTGTCTCACGGAATCGTAACCTTCCAGCGCTCCCAGTCGCTACCGAGTCGCCAATCTTTCAAAAACAGGGCGACCAACTTTAATGGCCCCGGCAGATCACCCCGACTCAGTGAGACCTGCAGGCGCATCTGTAGGGCATCGTTCGGGTTGACACCGCCTGGCAGAACAACGGTCTTGGTGTATTGCTTCAGGAAGTCCAGGGTCTCTGTCAGTGTCGCGAAGTCTTCAGTAATACTGCTATCCGGGTTCGTCAGTGTGTATCGGTTTGACAGACTGTGGTGCTCGAGCAGAAGCCGGTCTTCCCATTCGCCAATCTTAAAGTGCCAGGAGGCCAGACTGGCTCGATAGAGGTGAGATTTGACCAACAGCGTTAACGAGATACCTTTGGACAGTGCGACTGCGGGCTCACCGTTGATATTGAGATCAAGATGGGCCGAGGTCTTTATGCTGTTGCCGATCAGTGCCGACTTTCCTTCACTCACCGTAAAATCTGCCATGGCCGGCGGGGCAGGAAGCCACAGCACACCGACGCTGAACACAACTATCCAGAAGCGGTTCATCCGAGGTGGAAGACTGTTAAGAAAAACGTGCATGAGAGTGGCTTCGACGGAGCAAATTATAAGCGCTTGCGCAAAGGGCCTCAGACTTTCCTGAGGGATGCGTAATAGAGGCCATCCTGGACTGAATTCGGGAGAAACTGGGCGCCACAGTCGGTTCTTACGGCGCCGGGCAAAGTGTAATGGCGTAGTTGGGCATCATCACAATTTGCACAAAGTTCACGAACAGGTTCGTCGTTCTCCTGCACCAGGATTGAGCAGGTCACGTATACCATTTCACCCTTGGGAGCGAGCAGTTTCCATAATTGGTGCAACATCCGTTTTTGCTGTTCCGCATAGTGTGCGATATCAGCGGGCCGACGGTGATGGCGGATGTCCGGATGTCGCCGGATAACCCCGGTACCGCTGCAAGGCGCATCCAACAAAATGAGGTCGAAGGGGACACCGTCCCACCAGGCATCGACGTCCAACAGGTCGGCTGCGAGCACCTTCGCCGTGAGTCCAAGTCGTGACAGGTTGTCCTCAATAGTGCCACAGCGATTTGGCAGATCAAGAGCGACCAGTGATCCCAAGTGCTGGAAGTGCTCCAGCAGATGGGTGGTCTTTCCGCCGGGGGCAGCGCAGGCATCAAGCACGCGTGCCCGGTCTGGAGGTGCACAGACCAGCGGCGTTATCTGGGCCGCCGCGTCCTGTACGGAGACAGTGCCGTCTCTAAATCCGACCAGTTCATCAACATTGACGGGTGTTTCGAGTGTCACACCCCAAGGGCTTGTGTTACAGGCGCTTGCCTTAATACCGCGATCTTGCAGCACTTGCAGGTAGTCCTCCCGGGACTGCTTCAGCGGGTTAACCCGTAAGGTCATCGGCGGTTTGTGGTTGAAAGCGGCCAGAATATCGCGCCAGTTGTGGGGCCAGGTTTCACGGATGAGCTCGAACAGCCATTCTGGCGTCGCCAGGCCAGTTTTTTCATCATTCGGTTCGGATTCACCATCCCGAAGCCGGGCACGCAATACCGCGTTGATGAGGCCTTTGGCTCTAGGTGCGCCCAGAAGAGCTGCTGCATCTACGGTCCCGGAGGTGACTGCGTAGTCTGGTTCTCTCAGGTGATCAAGTTGATACAGGCCGCAGATGAGGAGGGACTGTAGTATGCGATCGCGCCGCCGAAGCGGACGGTGGAGCTTAGACGACAACACCTTATCGTATCGAAACCACCACCGAACGGCTCCCCAGGCGATCTCCCGTATTTCGCTTATTCGGTGGGCATCACCTTTGGGCAGATGACTGGTTGTTGCCGCCTCGAGTGAACGACCGTTCTCGGTAACGTCATGGACGATCCGGGCGGCCGCGGCACAGACCTCAGCCGTTGGCATGAAGATCCTTTGGTAGCGTAAATACCGAGCCAGGGGTAATGGCATGGCCGTTGAGAAAGGTTTTGGTGTCCAATACCTTGCCCCCCGGGCGTTGCAATTTCAAAACATCGACCGTGCCTGATCCTGTTTGAACCCGAAGGCATGGACCCTGCGCCTGGGTAATGGTTCCAGGAACCGCGGATAACGCTATGGGGCCAAGCGTAGCCTGATGAATTCGGTAGTCGACACCGTCGAGATGAGATCGCGCCAGCGGCCAAGGATTGAAGGCGCAGATCTGTCGTACCAGTTCTTCTGCTGGCCGCCGCCAGTCAAGCCAGGCCTCATCGCGTGTTAGCGCTCGGGCATAGGTCGCTCCGGTTTTTGGTTGTGGCTCTGAATCGATGACACCCGAGGAAAGCCTCGCAAGAAGCCCAGAAACCATCTGTGCGCCGAGGATAGCGAGTCGGTCATGCAGGGACTGACTGTTCTCTGATTTAAGTATGGGAATCCGACGGGCTTCGATGATAGGGCCGGTATCAAGACCGACGTCCATTCTCATCAAGGTCACACCGGTTTTGGCGTCACCAGCTTCGATGGCTCGCTGAATGGGTGCAGCGCCTCGCCAGCGCGGTAACAGGGAAGCGTGGACGTTGACGCATCCGACTGCCGGCGCTTCCAGCATGGCCTGGGGCAACAGCATGCCGTATGCCACCACTACCGCGAGATCAACTTTCTGGTCTCGAAGATAGGATGATTCGTTCTTCAGGTTCGCCGGTTGCCGGATATTGAGATTATCCTGGATCGCCCGGGACTTGACGGCACAGGGGCGTAGTTTTTGTCCGCGGCCGGCTGGCCGGTCTGGCCGGCAGTAGACAGCGGTTACCTCAGCCTCTGAATTCAGCAAGGCTTCCAGAGACGGTACCGCGAAGTCCGGAGTGCCCGCAAAGACTGCACGTATGGTCACTGCGGCTAGATCGCGGGCAGGGACTCTTTACGCTGGCTGGGAGTCTTGCCCGAACTGCGCTCCTCACGCAGCAACTGTTTGCGGATACGGTCACGTTTAAGTTGGGAGAGGTAATCCACAAACACTTTTCCATCCAGATGGTCGACTTCATGCTGGATGCAGACGGCGAGCAGGCCGGTTGCGTGTAACTCGAACGGTTTGCCGTCTTTGCCAAGCGCTGAAACTTGCACCTCCGAATGCCGTTTTACAGGCACGACTACTCCGGGAACCGAAAGACAGCCTTCTTCTGTTTCGATTTGATCGCCCATGCCCGTGATAACAGGATTGATGAAAACCTGCAGTTGATCCTGATGTTCAGACGTATCGATCACAACGATACGTTTGGTCAGGTTGACCTGGGTCGCGGCCAGTCCAATGCCTGGAGCCGCATACATGGTCTGCGCCATGTCCTCAACCAGCCTACTAATTGAGGTGTCTACGACTTCAACCGGGAGCGCTTTAGTCCGAAGTCGCGGGTCGGGATAAACTAGAATCTCGAGTAATGCCATAGATTTACGGGTTTTTCGATTTTGTGAAGTGGTTCTCTTGGATAAGACTCACAGGTTGTCTAGACTAACTGTAGGTTCCAATTGAGAAGGATTCAATGATCCCTCATTTTATCCGAATTGCAGGGCGAAAACGCCCGTTGGCTTCGAACGGTTTCGAGTCGGGATTCTGGCCGAGCTTTTTTCAATGCTTAGGTTTTGTGCTCACAACGCTCTGTTTGTCGACCTTGCTCAAGGCGGACGACACCGTGGTGACAGATATACGTTCAATCCTTGAGAAGGCAGACCCCGTACCGGAGTATCGGGTGTTACCGGTCACAACACTCAATCCCTCAATACGTGAAACGCTACACATTACGCCGGTACTAGCGCTTTCGCCTGGCGTCCTGATGCCGTTTCTGGATGATGCGATGCTGATGGATGAGATGGAGACCGAGGCACTTGGCCGCGTGATCTCAGGCCCCGAAGGCAATGTCCTTTTGGGGCAGTTCAGTCGCCTCTTGGCTCAGAATCTTCCGCCGTCGAGCAGCGGCCTTTATACCGTATTCCGTCAAGGTGACGCGCTGGTGCACCCAGTTAGCGGGGAGCACCTTGCGACCGCGGCTCGTGTGGTGGGGGTTGCCCAGCTCGACATGCCAGGCACGGTCGCGACCCTGACCATGGTCAGTAGTACCGAAGAGGCGATTCCCGGTGATCACCTGGTCGCACACGAGGCCCCTTTGCGCACATCCTATCTTTATCCGACACCAGCCCGGGTGTCGCTGGATACCTATGTAGTCAGCACCTTTGGCAGCACCAGCGGCGCCGGTGGTTATTCATTTGTTGCCATCTCCGTTGGCAGCGACGACGGTATCCGCCCGGGGGATCTTCTCGCAACGCGGTATCCGGAGCAGACGATTTTGTTGACAAGTAAAACCGTTTCACCGGCTCACGCCGGAGACAACTGCCGTATCACGGACGTGAAAGAAGCGGTCCACGTGCGGATGCTGCGTTGTGACGAGCGTGTACCCAGCCGCCGCGAACTTATCGGTAAGGCGGCGGAGCTGGTCCGTTTGCCCGAAGGTCATTCCGGAGAGCTGCTGGTAATCCGTGTGTTTGAACGAGTGAGTTATGCGCTGGTGCGAAGCGCCGAGCGGGCGGTACGGGTCGGCGACCGGGTGGTCAGTCCGGGCGTTTGAGTCCACGGGTCTTTGATCCTCTAAATTGGCAGGGATTGCCATCGGATGTGGACCTTCGGTAAACCACTCTGACTCGACCAGGGAGGGTCGGTCATGGATGACAGAAGTTTGGCGTGGTTGCAGATCGGTCGGGCCGCAGTGGCCGAGTCGGTCAAGCGCGCAGTACTTGAAATTTTTCCGGACCCGGTCGACGCTCTGAAGGCAGATCTGTCCGTATTGCGGCATGGAAATCAGCGCCCCTATCGACGCCAAGCGCTTGACAGTTTCGTGAATCGCTCTGGCCTGCAGCGGGACATCGACTGGCTGTCCATGCCCGCGCGCTCTGTTATTGGATTGACAGATCCGCTGTTCCCCCGACTCCTGCGGGAGATCGCAAGCCCTCCGGCGATACTTTACTGTGAAGGTGAGGCATCATTTCTGTCCCGTCCGGCGATTGCGGTGGTGGGAAGCCGAAATCCTACGCCCGTGGGCTCCGAAAGCGCCTCCAGGTTTGCTGGTGTTATCGGGAATCATGAGGCCACTGTCGTTAGCGGGCTCGCACTAGGCATCGACAGCGCGGCCCATCGCGGGGCCCTGGGAACTCGTGGTTCCACCATCGCGGTCTGCGCGACCGGACTGGATACGGTCTACCCGCGATGTCATCGGAAACTGGCCCGCGAGATTACTGACATTGGCTTGATGCTTTCTGAATTTCCTCCAGGGGTAGGGGTTCGTCGGCATCACTTTCCCCAACGCAACCGATTAATCAGTGGCCTCAGCCTGGGAACAGTGGTGGTGGAAGCAGGCCTCGGCAGCGGCAGTCTGATTACGGCAGGATTCGCCGCGGATCAGGGCCGAGAGGTCTTTGCGGTGCCGGGTTCGGTGAATGCTCCGCTCTCGCGGGGGCCTCACCAACTGATTCGGGATGGCGCCTGTCTGGTCGAGACACCAGCCCAGGTACTTGAGTCACTTTCCATGCTAGAAGTTAAGGAAAAGTCCGAACAGGAGCCCAAGATCCTCCCAGCGTGGTGTGCCGAGATTCTTGGGTTTATAGACTTTGCGCCTACCCCGATTAACCAGATTGCCAGGCACTCTGGTTTGACGATGGCGAAAATTTCGGCCATGCTGATAAGGATGGAGATGAAAGGGTTGGTGAAAACCTGTGCCGGCGGCTACATCCGATTACGGTGAGTGTCAGGCCGTTGGCGCGGTTTTGTCCTGTCCTCCTTCGGTCGTTTGTGTTGCATAGACGCATGGAGTGTTATGGGTAAATCGCTGGTAATCGTTGAGTCGCCTGCCAAGGCAAAGACCATAAACCAATATCTGGGAAACGAGTACGTAGTCCGGTCCAGCGTGGGGCACGTGCGTGATTTGCCCGTCAGCGGGTCCAGAAAGAAAGTCGATCCAAAAAAGCGCGCCGAGCAAGCCGCGCGAACCCGCAAGATGTCACCTGCCAAGAAGGCGCGGTATCGGAAAGACAAAGCGCGTCGGAATCTGGTTCAAAACATGGGAATCAACCCTGAGAAGGGTTGGGAGGCCAATTACCAGATCCTGCCGGACAAGGTGAAAGTCGTTACCGAACTCCAAAAACTTGCTGCCCAAAGTGACGCTATCTATCTTGCCACCGACCTAGATCGTGAGGGGGAGGCCATCGCGTGGCATCTCAAAGAGGTAATCGGCGCAGGGCCTCAGCAATACCATCGGGTAGTGTTCAACGAGATTACCAAGCAGGCGGTCCAGGAAGCTTTTGCTCATCCTGGGAAACTGGATGAGGATAAGGTTCAGGCCCAACAGGCGCGTCGTTTTCTGGATCGCGTAGTGGGCTTCATGCTGTCACCGTTGTTGTGGGCCAAGATCGCCCGCGGCCTGTCTGCGGGACGAGTGCAATCCGTTGCCGTGAGCATCCTGGTGGAACGTGAGCGCGAAATCCGCGCTTTTGTGCCGGAGGAGTACTGGGAGATTTATGCAGATACCCGCTGCACTCAAGGCGCGCTGCGTCTGGAGGTGGTCAAGCAGGCCGGGGAAACCTTTCGCCCGGTAAGCCAGACCGAGGCCGAACAAGCGGTTGCCTTGCTACAGACACATGAGTTCCAGGTCAGTGACCGCAGCGACAAAAAGACCCAGTCGCGCCCGAATCCACCCCTGATTACGTCGACCCTTCAGCAGGCAGCCAGTACCCGTTTGGGCTTTTCCGTGAAGAAGACGATGACGCTGGCGCAGCGTCTCTATGAGGCGGGATTCATTACCTACATGCGCACGGATTCAACGCATTTAAGCGCTGATGCGCTGTCGGCAGCGCGGACGCTGATTGGTCAGGAATATGGTGACGATTATCTGCCGCCGTCGCCTAATGTCTACGCAAGCAAAGCCGATGCTCAGGAAGCCCATGAGGCGATTCGACCCACGGACGCTCATCGGCCGGGCCGGCATTTAGCGCTTGAGCGAGACCAGGAGCGGCTGTACGACCTCATCAGAAACTATTTCCTTGCCTCGCAGATGACCCATGCTCGCTTTCTAAGTTCCACCATTACTGTGTGCTGTGGCGATTTTGAACTACGGGCACGGGGTCGGATACTCCAGTTTGATGGCTATACGCGAGCGCTCCCTCCCGCGGGTAAGCAGGAAGATAAAGTGTTGCCGGACATTGATAAGGGACAGGAGCTTACGCTTGAAAGTCTCGAGCCTGTTCAGCATTTTACTAAGCCTGTCGGTAGGTTTACCGAAGCCAGTCTGGTCAAGGAACTGGAGAAGCGGGGCATTGGTCGACCTTCAACTTATGCCTCAATCATCTCAACGATCCAGGACCGTGGTTATGCCAAACTCGTTAACCGGCGTTTTTTCGCGCAGAAGGTTGGCGAAATTGTCACAGATCGTTTGTGCGAAAACTTCAAGGATTTGATGGACTATGGTTTCACGGCCGGTATGGAAGAGACGCTAGATGAAGTTGCCGCTGGTCGCAAAAACTGGAAAGACGTTCTGGATGAGTTCTATTCGGACTTTTGTGTTCAACTCGAAGCGGCACAAGGGGAGGGTGAGGGCAAGTCAGCTGTCGGTGGCATGCGTGCCAACATCCCGACTGATACCGACATTGCCTGCCCCCAGTGTGGTCGCCATATGCAGGTGCGAACAGGGGCAACCGGCGTTTTTCTCGGTTGTTCCGGCTACGGGTTAAGTCCGAAGGAGCGCTGCACCCAGACGCTGAATTTGATTATGGGCGACGAGACGGAGGACGTTGCTGCGGATGATGACGATGAGGCCCGACGCCTGGTCGATGTGCGTCGTTGCGGAATCTGCCGTAGCGCAATGGAGCCGTACCTCGTCGATGAAAAACGCAAGCTGCACGTTTGTGGCAACAATCCCGATTGCACGGGGTTTGAAGTCGAACCGGGCGAATTTAAGCTAAAGGGCTACGATGGACCTACGCTTGAGTGCGATAAATGCGGCGCAGAGATGCAGTTGAAGACGGGTCGGTTTGGAAAATATTTCGGGTGTACCGCCGAGGCATGCAAGAACACCCGCAAACTGCTTCGAAGTGGCGAGCCCGCACCGCCCAAGGCGGATCCCATCCCCATGCCGGATCTACGTTGTGAAAAGGTAGATGATTTTTATCTGTTGCGTGACGGTGCATCCGGGATATTCCTCGCTGCCAGCCAATTCCCTCGCAACCGCGAGACTCGCGCGCCACTGGTTCGGGAGGTCGTAAGCGTAGCCGATCAGTTGGATCCGAAGCACCGCTACCTTGCTACCGCCCCTACGGAGGATCCAAACGGTCGTCCCGCTCAGATTCGCTACAGTCGAAAAACCCGCGAACAGTACGTCATGACTGAATCTGACGGTAAGGCAACGGGTTGGAAGGCGTTTTACCGAAACGGTGCGTGGGAAACGATGGAGAAAGCCGTTCCCGTCCGTAAAACGATCCGGAAAAAGTCCAAGGCCGCGAAAAAGAGATCAGCTGCCAAGCGCGCCGGCACCCCTTCGACCACTGTCTAATTCTCTGGTGCACTGCTAGAAAAGGCCCTCGACCGGGTCCACTTGGAACTCTTCGTGCGGCGTGGTCGGCTCGGTTCCTGCAACAAAATATTCAGGGTATCCGTCGGGGTCCTCTGCATGGGTAGGCAGGCCGCTTTTATGGTTCACGCGAATCTTGATGATGTTCTCGGGAAAGTGCTGTACCGCATGCGCTTTACCCGACAGTGCGGTCTTCATGAAATCGACCCAAATGGGCAAAGCCGCTCGAGCTCCTGACTCCCCCTGGCCAAGGTCTTTTGGCCGATCAAAGCCTACCCAAACGGTTGCCACGATATTGGAGCTGTATCCCGTAAACCATGCATCGAAATAGTTATTGGTCGTTCCGGTCTTACCAGCGAGGTCATCCCGGTGCAGGCTTCTCGCTGCCCGACCGGTGCCAGAGCGGATTACTTCGCGCATCATGCTGTCCAGAATAAAAGCATTTTCTGGAGAGACCACCTGCTGGGAGAAGCGCAGGTCCGGCAATGGTTTCGAAGACTCTGACGATTCGGAAATTGGTATTGCGCATCCGGAGCAGAGCATCTGCCGGTTGGCATATTCCACAATCTGGCCAGACGGGTCCTCAACCCGGGCGATAAAAAACGGTTCCACAAGATAACCCCCGTTGGCGAAGACACCATACGCTCGAGCGATTTCCATCGGGGTAACGGTTGCCGATCCCAGCGCCAGCGACAGTCCCTGCGGAAGTCGGGCGCGGTCAAAGCCAAACTTCTCTAGGTAGTCGCGGATTGTCTCCACGCCCAGCGCGCGGACCAGTCGAACCGACACGAGGTTTAGCGACTTGCTGAGCGCTTCTCTTAACCGGGTGGGGCCGAAGACTTTCCGGCTATAGTTCTGAGGACGCCAATCTCCACTGATGTCGTCTTCGATGACGACTGGCGCACCGCTGACGAGGCTCGCAGCCGTGAAGCCGTTCTCAAGAGCCGCCGAATAAATGAAGGGTTTGATGTTGGAGCCAGGCTGGCGAAGCGCCTGGGTAGCCCGGTTGAAGTTGCTTTGCCCAAAGTCAAAGCCGCCGATAAGTGCCAGTACAGATCCATCCGAGGGATTGAGCGAGACCAGCGCGCCCTGAACGCGCGGCACCTGTGCCAACCGAAGTTTATGTTTAGAGTCGCCCCGGAGGTAAATCACATCTCCGGGTTGCAGCATTTGTGATGGACTGCGCGATGTCCATCGCCAACCCTGATAACCCACGGACACCGTCTGACGGTCAGTGGTCAAGACTTCGAGTGCATCACCGCTGGTCCGCAGCACCATCGCGGGGCGTAAACCTCCAATGACTCGGTGCTGAGTCAATTCCTCGATGCGTTCGGTTGTGCTTGTGATCTTCGCCGGATCGATATAACCCGCTGGCCCCTGGTAGCCATGACGCTCCCCATATTCAAGAAGCCCATGTGTTAGGGCCATTCGACCCGCATTTTGATAACGGCTGTCTAGCGTGGTGTAGACGCGGTAGCCGGATTCGTACGCGGACGGACCGTATCGGGAAAACATGTGTTCGCGCACCATTTCGCTGACATAGGGGGCGTGCATCTCGATTTCCTGACGATGCCGAGCCGCGGTGAGAGGCATCGCAGTTGCGGCCTCGAAGCTTGTGTCATTGATCAGGTTTAGCCCACGCATCCGGCGCAGCACGTAATTGCGACGCTCCAGGGCTCGAACCGGATTACTTACCGGATTAATGCTTGACGGAGCTTTAGGTAAGCCCGCAAGCATGGCCAGTTGAGCCAGGTTTAACTCATTTAGCGGTTTGTTGTAGTAGAAAGCGGCTGCAGCCTGGAAACCGAAAGACCGATGACCCAGAAAAATCTTGTTGACGTATAACTCAAGGATCTGCAATTTAAGGAGTTCACGTTCAAGCCTGAAGGCCAGTAGCGCCTCCTTCAGTTTGCGGGTATAGGTCTTTTCCCGGGAAAGGAAGTAGTTACGGGCAACCTGCATCGTGATCGTGCTTGCACCCTGTCGGGTTTCCCGGGACTTTAGATTCGCAATCAGCGCCCGCACCACCCCGAGCGGGTCTACCCCATGGTGACTGAAAAAGCGGTCATCTTCCGCGGCCAGAATGGCATTGATGAGGTCTTGGGGAGTATCCTCGATCCGGACGGTAATTCTCCGCTCATCACCAAATTCACCCATGAGCCTGCCGTCGATGCTGTAAATTCTGAGCGGCTCCTTGAGCCTGATATCCTGTACTTCGCTGGTTGGCGGGAGATCGGGCCAAATTATGGTAATGACGGCCACAAGCGCCATAGTGATCGTTGTCACGATGGCGGCAGAAAGCCAGAAAAGTGTTCGAATCAGCATAGGAACTAATCGGGAGGCGTTTGTCGGACGGCTCATAGGCCTAGACCGCTAGATTTTATCAAATCCCCAGGTCGAGACATCAGCTCGACTGTATCGGGGAATACCTTAACCGCAGAATTAGATCGGGTCGAGGTACACTTGTCTTATGGGAATTTTTCGCAGAAGGGCCGCTCAGGCGCTCGGTATTGATATTGGCAGCGCCGGGGTGAAAGTGCTGGAATTGTCTGTCGCCGGCAAGGGGTTCAAGGCGACCCGTGTAGGGGTTGAGCCGTTGCCTAAGAATGCCATCGTCGAGCATCGTATCAACGATCTTCGTCTGATCAGCGAAGCGGTTCGGCGTGCAGTCGAATACTCCCGCAGTCCCCGTAATAAAGTAGTCGTTTCGGTTCCCCAGACGCACGTCATCACCAGAACCATAAACCTGCCTGCAGGCCTTGCGGAGCGTGAGATCGAAGAGCAGGTCATGATCGAGGCTGCCCAGCAGATTCCACATCCCCTAGATGAGGTTAATCTGGATTTCGAGGTCTCCGGAGGCGCTCGCGACGGAAACGACGACCAAATTACCATCACGGCTTGTCGTAAGGAAATTGTAGAAGACTACGTCGCAGTGATGGAACTGGCTGGCCTCAGCGCAATGATCGTTGATGTCGGTCTCGCCGCGGTCGAGCGTGGATATGGGTTTGTCTCCCAGACCCTGGGTGAGTCGCTTGAGGGCAGGGCGATTGCGCTCATGGATTTTGGAGATGTTGCGACCCGCCTTGACCTCTTTGTCGACGGTCGCTCCATTTATGGTCGGGAGCAGAATTTCGGTGGCCGAATCCTGACGGAAAATATACGCTCGCGTTACGGAATTGACTATCGGGAGGCTGAAGCCCTGAAACGCGGTGGCGATCTGCCTCAGAACTATGAACAGGATTTATTAGAACCTTTTCGACAGTCCATGGCGCGTGAGGTTGCCCGCAGCGTCGAGTTCTGCCTGTCAGCTCAGTTGGGACTGGATCGGGTGGATGCATTAGTCATCAGTGGGGGTTGTGTTCAGATCCCCGACATTGCTGCGCTGATCGAGTCACACGTGGGAGTGCCCACAGTATTGGCGAATCCTTTTGGTCCTGGAAGCGCTATAAAAGCAAACAAATTGGTGGCTCGACATGGCCCCAGCATGATTAAGGCCGCTGGCTTGGCTGTGCGGGGGGTAGGATGATCAGCGGGGTAAATCTTTTGCCATGGCGCGAAGAACGCCGCCAGCGTCAGCGCCACCGCGCCACCGCGGTCTCAGTCGTACTGGCGCTTATCACAGCCGCGATTCTCGGTGGTGTCTGGTGGTCGCAGGACCGTGATTTCATATATCAGCAAAGCCGTAATCAGTATCTGCTGAACGCGATCGCGGAGGTAGAAAAGCAGCTTGAGGAAATCAATGACATCGAAGTGCGCAAAGAAGCGCTGTTGACCCGTATGGCAATTATTCGCCAGTTGCAGTCTGAGCGTGTCACTCTCGTGCGGGGCATGATCGAACTTGCGACGGCCATTCCGGAAGGTATTTTCTTTTCGTCCCTGCAGCGCACCCCAGAGGGAGTCAGCTTGACCGGTGTGGCTCAGTCGAGTTCGCGTATCTCTGCGCTCATGGAGCAGCTCACCAATACCCCTTCATTCGATCGGCCCGAGCTGAACGTGATTAATGTAGGCGCTACCCAGGAATTTGAGCTTTGGGTTTCCCCTGTCCGTTCGGAGCAGAGTATGCCCGCTAGCGGGAAGCAGCCATGACCTGCATGCGAGGAGGAGGCTGATGAGCTGGCTCGATGATCTGCGCGGGCTCGATATCAACGAGCCGGCGGGTTGGCCGTCATGGTTTGTCGTGATGGTGTCGCTAATGGCCTGCCTGTTGCTCCTTTTCGGTGGGTGGCAGTTTCTGATTCGGGACCAGCGTTTGAGTCTCGATTATGAGCGAGAACAGGAACTTGAACTTCGACAAACCTTCAGCGTCAAGAAGGGGATGGTTGTGAACCTGCCGGCCTATCAGGCACAGATGATTCAGATAGAAGAGATGCTGGCTGAGCTGGTGCAGCAGTTGCCCAACAGCAGTGAGGTGCCTTCCTTGCTGATCGACATCACTGAGGCGGGTGGTCGGCGAGGGCTTGAATTCGTAGTGTTTGATCCGCAGCAGCAGGAGGTGGGGGATTTCTACTCCACGCTACCGATTCTTATGGAGGTTAAGGGCGGCTATCATGAGCTCGCGAACTTCATTAGTGATCTTGCCCAGATGCCGAGAATTGTGACCGTGGAGGATCTGGAGATCACGGCTGATGAGGAAGGGATACTGACCTCGTCTTTGGTGCTCAAAACCTACAGTTATCTTGCAGAGGACCTGTAGCCGATGTGTATCGTTATGAGAAAGCATGTATCCCGGACGTGGTGGTCCGTGGTAATTGCTTTGGTTATTGCAGGATGCGCAGAGCAGCGGAATCTGAATGATCTTGAGCAGTTCGTGGAGACGACACATCGCAATACGGTACCTAAGGTGGACCCTCTCCCCGAGCAGGCGCCGGTGATCTTAATTACTTACCGGGCGGACGAGGGCCAGGATCCCTTTGCTCGGAGTAACGTTTTTGGTACGCCGGAGGCCGAGGTCATGCCTGAGCCCGAACTGGATCCCCTGGAGCCTGACGCAAACCGGGTGCCGGATTTTCTGGAAAAATTTCCGCTCGACGCACTCCAAATGCTGGGTACCATGCAGCTTGAGGACAGCACTTGGGCGCTTATCAGCGCACCCGATGGGGAAATTCATCGAGTCATGGTGGGCGCCTACGTTGGCCAGAATAACGGCAAGATCATTGCCATCGATCAATCCGAGGGCGTACTCGAAATCGAAGAGCGCTATCGCGGAATCTCCGGTCGGTGGGAGATTCGTTCCAGCGATATGCGTTCGGGTCGATGACGCCTTGCGACCTGGTGTAAATTCAGCATGATGAGCGCTCGACTCCCCATCGAATTCCTCCGGCCAAAATGGCGTATCTGGGGGCTTTTTCTATCGCTTATCATGGTGGGAGTGCCTGTCCACTCTGATGATGGACCGGTGATCACGCAAATTGATCACTCCAGTCTTTCTGGAGGTCGACTGCAGATCGATGTCCGCTCCTCAGGGGTGTTGCCTTCGCCCAGGGTTTTTCGAACTAGCGAACCGGATCGTATCGTGTTGGATTTCTTTGGCGTACGCACTCAGTTGCCGTCATCGGTGATAGAGGTCGGCCGCGGCGCAATCGAAAGCATCATGATGGCGCAGGACGACGAGCGTTCGCGGATGGTCATCAATCTGATTTCCGCAGTTGGGTTCGTCTCAGATGCTGCTGACAACAGATATACGCTGGTGATGGATCCAGTGACCTTGGCTTCGGGCGACAACCCGGGTGCTGACACGTCTAATGATAAAGACGCGCAACCCGGACAGGATCTTGCTCAGGTCGGGTTGATTGATTTTCGGCGTACTCCCGAGGGGGCAGGCCGCGTCATCCTTGAATTTGACAGCGAGCGTCCGCTGGTCGATGTGCGTGAGCATCTGGGTGAGGTAGTGCTGGATATCTCAGGGGTCGCGCTGGATAAAGCACTTGAGCGACGGCTCGATGTGATCGACTTTGCTACGCCGGTTCAGTACATAGATGCGTTTGCTACGGAAACCGGAGCCCGTATAGTGGTCGCGCCTCGTGGCGACTTTGAGTTCACCTCAGTCCAGTCTGGTAAACGTTTTACCCTTGAGGTCTTTGAGAAGTTGGCTCCGGGCGAAGGGGATCAGGCGGTCAGCTATAGCGGTAAGACTATCAGTTTCGACTTTCAGAATATCCCTGTACGCAGCGCTTTGCAGCAGATTGCCAACGAGACCCGCCTGAATTTTGTTATCAGTGATTCCGTCACCGGTGATATGAGTCTTCGGCTCAGGGATGTTCCCTGGGATCAAGCACTCGATACGATCATGCAGACCAAAGGTCTTGCCCGCCGCCAGCAGGGCAACGTGGTCTGGATTGCACCTGCAGAAGAGATCACCAATCAGGAACGATTGATTCTCGAGGCTTCGCGCCAGGTAAGTGAACTTGAGCCGCTGGTGTCTGATCTGATTCAGATCAACTATGCCAAGGCGGAGGATATCGCCAATCTGCTTAAATCAGTTCGCGCGATTGAACCCAGCGTCCAGCAGTCCATGTTTGGCAGCGTATCCGTCGCCGAGGTTCAGACTGAGGAGAACAGATTGCTTTCCGATCGGGGCAGTGTCACTGTAGATGAGCGGACCAATTCTCTGCTCATTCAGGATACTGCGCAAAAGATTCGTGAGATTCGCGAACTCATCAGCGAACTCGACCGGCCGGTAAAGCAGGTATTGATTGAAACCAGGATTGTTGAGGCAAACGAGGACTTCAGCCGCAATATTGGTGTGAAACTGGGCCTGACCGGAATCAACAGCAACACCGATCTGGGATCAATGATTGGGTCAGGATCACTTGCCAATACCGGTACGGTGCGCAACGACGGGATCAGTTCCAGTGGAGATGGATCGCTGGGAGTCAATCTGCCGGCTCAGGGCATCGGGTCGGTCTCGCCTGCGTCTTACGCATTCACCCTGGCCAAGGCGGGTGCGGGCTGGGCCGCGCTGATTGATCTTGAAATTTCAGCTCTGGAGGCCGAGGGCAACGGCAAGATTGTTGCCAACCCGAGGCTGTTGACTGCGGACAAGCAGGAAGCGCATATCGAACAGGGGCAGGAGCGGATTTTCACGACCAATACGCTCGGTGAGGGAACGGTAGTCACCAAGAAGGCGGTGCTCGGTCTCACCGTGACCCCGCAGATTACACCGGACGATCGGGTGATACTGGATGTTTTTGTGACCAAGGATTCGTTTGTGTCGCCAACGGAGGAGAACATCAACACCCTTCAGGTACGTACTCAGGTGCTTTTGGATAACGGAGAAACCATTGTGCTGGGGGGTATCTATACCCAGCAGACCTCTGAGAGTGTCTCGAAGGTGCCGGTTTTGGGAGACCTCCCTGTGGTGGGGCCGCTTTTCAGGACGAAGGGAATCCTCGATAATCGACGTGAGCTGCTGATCTTTCTTACGCCAAGAATTATCAATCCTGTCCTGACTGCCGGCTAGGCACGGATTGGTGAGCAGCGTTTTTCACCACTCAACTGAAACTATTTAATGATCTCTGCAAGCAATATCTATCTGGTCGGTCCCATGGGAGTAGGCAAGACAACCGTCGGCCGCTCTCTTGCTAAGAGTCTCGGGCTGGAGTTCGTGGATTCTGATCAGCAGATCGAGGAGCGGACCGGCGTCAGCATCAGCACCATTTTCGATATTGAAGGTGAAGCGGGATTTCGCGAGCGTGAAGCCAAGGAACTTTTCGAACTGGTAAAGCGGAAAAACATCGTCCTGGCCACCGGGGGTGGGGCCGTCACGCGAGAGGATGTTCGCAAGGCGATGCGTCACAATGGACTCGTGATCTACCTGCACGCAACCTTGGAGATGCTGGTCGAGCGAACACGTTCGAGTAAGAATCGCCCGCTTCTCAATACTGGGGAAGACCCTCGTGATGTCTTGGAGGCGCTGATGCTTGAGCGCGATCCCTTGTATCGGGCTGAAGCGGATATTGTTTTTGAAACCGACTCTCGTTCGCCCCATGCGGTGGCACGGGACATCTGCAACGAGATCCGGAAACGTTGGCAACGCTGAACGTTGAGCTCGGCGACCGGAGTTACCCTATCATTGTCGGCAGCGGGTTGCTGAAAGATGAAGCACTGCTTGCCCCTTATATTCTCGGCGAAGAAGTCGTGGTGGTCACCAATGAGACCATTGCGCCTTTGTATTTGGACCAGGTCAAAACGTCACTAAAAAGTCGACGTCTGGTCTGTCAAGTGCTTCCCGACGGGGAGCAGTTCAAAAACTTTGAAACCCTGCAGAGCATCTTCGATATGCTGCTGGAAAACCGCTGCAGCCGGAGTACTACCTTGATTGCGCTCGGCGGCGGTGTCGTTGGTGATGTGGTGGGCTTTGCTGCAGCCTGCTATCAGCGCGGGGTCCCATTCATTCAGCTACCGACTACGCTGTTGGCGCAGGTGGACTCGGCTGTGGGCGGCAAAACGGCGGTGAATCATCCTCATGGGAAAAACATGATCGGTGCTTTTCATCAGCCTGCGTGCGTCATTGCTGATACCGAGACGTTGGCCACCCTTGATCACCGCCAGCTCGCGGCGGGAATTGCCGAGGTGATCAAGTACGGTCTGATTCGGGACCCTGAATTTTTCGCCTGGCTTGAGGAGAATATCGAGTCCCTGCTGCGTTTTGAGGATGATGCGCTTGAGTTCGTCATTCTGGAGTCATGCCGACACAAGGCGCAAGTCGTCGCTAGTGACGAAAGAGAAGCGGGCGAAAGAGCGTTGTTGAATCTTGGCCATACTTTTGGTCATGCAATTGAAGCCGCGACGGGGTATGACCGTTGGCTGCATGGCGAAGCCGTGTCGGTCGGGATGCTGATGGCTGCGACCATGTCTCAGAAGATGGGTTGGCTTGATCTGGCAGCGGTGGAGCGGGTCCGAGCGCTGCTGTTGCGAGCGGGTCTTCCCATCAACGCGCCCGATAAAATGTCTTCTTCCGATTTCATTTCACATATGACTGTTGATAAAAAGGTCAGTGGTGGTCGGATTCGGCTTGTGTTGCTTAAAAAGATCGGCGACGCCACCCTGAGTTCGGATTACCCGGACGATTTGCTCGATGAGGTGCTTGCTGACTTCACTCGCCAATGATTGTGGTCGAGTGTTGCACCAATCTGGGGCAGGTGACTTTCCATAAGCAAGACCCATTCTGGTATAAATCTTTCTCGTTTGAAGCGGTTTATTTCTATCGCTATACTTGATCGGCCGTCGCACTAAGACTGTATGGGGACGGCGCCTGCCTGCTGAGTTGTTGTTGGTCCGTCGTTCTCCTTAACTCATTTTTAGTGCCATTGGGTATCGCAGTCCCGGGCGAATGTCCTGGCGATTCTCGAGAGTCTATCCAATCCGATGAAGTCATTGAATCCAACGACAGCTACGCCCAACGCACAGCCTGGTCTTTATGACCCTGCCTACGAGCACGACAGTTGCGGCGTAGGGTTGGTTGCGCATATCAAGGGTGTACCGAGTCGCGCGATCGTCGAAGACGGCTATACGATTCTCAAGAGTATGGAGCACCGTGCCGGTGTCGGTGCGCAGCCAAACAGCGGTGATGGCGCCGGTATTTTGACGGCGTTGCCTTATGACTTTCTTGCACGGGTGGTGCCGGAAGAGCTTGGTGTCGACGTGCCCGTGGTCGGTGCGCTAGGCGTTGGTCTGGTCTTTCTGCCGCGGGACCCTAAGCAGCGGATGCTGTGCAAGCAGGAGGTCGAATCGCTTATTGCTCAACACGGCCAGCAACTGCTTGGGTGGCGGGCCGTACCGGTTGCCCCAGACAAAGCAAATCTGGGTACCGCGGCAAAACTGACAGAACCCTACAGTGAGCAACTACTGATCACTGCTGCGCCAGGATTGGATCAGGATACCTTTGAGTGTCAGTTGTACCTGATCCGAAAAGTGGCAAGCCATCGGCTGCGTACGCACGCCGCCCTCTCGCAGTCAAAAATGTTCTACATATGTTCTCTTTCCAGTCGGGTCATGGTTTACAAGGGCATGTTGCGCACGTTGCAGTTGATGGATTACTTTCCGGACCTTAAGGCGCCTGACTATGTTAGTCATTTGGCCATGGTCCACGCCCGTTTTTCTACTAATACGTTCCCCAGCTGGGACCGGGCGCATCCGATGCGCCTCATCGCCCACAATGGCGAAATCAACACCTTCAGGGGCAATCGAAACTGGATGCGGGCCCGTGAAGGGGTTATGCAGAGCGAGCAGTTTCGCGATGAGCTCCCATCACTGTTTCCTGTCATTGAGCCTGACTGTTCTGATACCAGCGGATTGGACAATGCGCTAGAGTTTCTGATGAGAACGGGACGCACGCTTCCAGAGTCGATCCTGATGATGATTCCCGAGGCCTGGCAGAAGCATGAGTCGATGGACCCCGCCAAGCGGGCGTTTTATGAGTATCACTCAGCGATGTTGGAGCCCTGGGATGGCCCTTCGTCGGTCACCTTTACTGACGGGCGCTGTATCGGTGCCGTGCTTGATCGTAATGGCCTGAGACCCAGTCGTTACTACGTCACGACCGATGATCGTGTGGTGATGGCGAGTGAAGTCGGTGTGCTTGATCTCGCGCCTGAGGATATTGTCCAGAAAGGACGTCTTCAGCCAGGACGAATGTTTCTCATCGACTTTGAAAAAGGCCGACTGGTACCTGATGATGAGATCAAGGGTAACCTGGCAGTGCAACGCCCCTATGAGGCATGGCTGCAAGAACAGCGGATTGAGCTATCTGAGCTTGCAGTACCGGCCGATATACCCGGACTTGATTCAGATGCGCTGATGCCGCGTTTACGAGCTTTCGGCTACACCCGGGAAAGTCTTGATTTCATGTTGATCCCGTTGGTACACGAACAGCGGGATCCCGTCGGGTCAATGGGTAACGATTCTGCGCTTGCCTGCCTGTCGGACCAGCCACGCCTGAGTTACGATTATTTCAAGCAACTCTTCGCCCAGGTCACGAATCCGGCAATCGACTCGATCCGCGAAGATGTGATCATGTCCTTGGAATGCTTTATAGGCCCCGAGCAGAATCTACTGGAGACGTCGGCAGCGCACTGCCACCGGCTGAGAGTCGGCCACCCCATTTTGACTCACGATGAAACTGCGGCACTCAAAGCGCTAAATCATCGCGGGTGGCGCAGCCAGGTGATTGATGTCACTTTCGACTGCTCGACAGGGACTGACGGGTTGGTCCCTGCGCTTTCGCGCATCTGCGAGGAGGCTGAGGCGGCGGTTGATGCGGGCACCAGCATCGTCATCCTTTCCGACCGTGCTGTGAGTGCTGATCGTGCAGCCATCAGCATGCTGCTGGCGGCTGGCGCAGTGCATCAGCACCTGGTGCGTTCAGCCAAGCGCACCCGCATCGCGCTTGTGGTCGAAACCGGAGAAGCCAGCGAAGTGCACCACCATTGCCTGCTGATCGGTTTTGGTGTTGATGCGATCAATCCCTATCTCGCCCTGGAGGCGCTTTGGCAGGCACGTCGGGATGGCAAGCTCAACAGCGAAACGCTTGCGAATGATGCGGCCGTGATGACGGCTTATCGTAAAGGCGTTGCCAAGGGCATGCTCAAGGTCATGGGCAAGATGGGCATCTCGACACTGCAATCCTATAAAGGTGCCCAGATCTTCGAGGCGGTTGGGCTTCATAATGAAGTAATCGCGTTGTGCTTTACGGACACCGCCAGCCGTCTTCAAGGTGTGGGCTTCAAGGTATTGGCCGAGGAAATACTGAGACGTCATGAACTGGGATTCCCCAGGACGGCTCACGATAACGTTGTGACGTTACCGAATCCGGGTGAGTACCACTGGCGAGCGGGCGGGCGAAAGCACGCCTGGGAGCCACAAGCGATCTCAAGCCTGCAGCGGGCTTCGCAAATGAATAGCCAAGAGGCCTATCAGGAATTCTCCGAACTCATCAATTCAGAGGCGACGGGCCGCAGTACGCTTCGTGGCTTGATGTCGTTGCGCGAAGGGATTGCGGGACCGGATGTACCCCTGGATGAGGTCGAGCCTGCTGCCGAGTTGGTCAAACGCTTTTGCACCGGCGCCATGAGTTTCGGTTCCATCTCGCCGGAAGCGCACGAGACGCTCGCGGTGGCGATGAACCGTCTCGGCGGCAAAAGCAACACTGGAGAAGGGGGCGAGGACCCGGAGCGGTTCCACCCGCTTCCAAATGGCGATCTCAAGCGTTCAGCGATCAAACAGGTCGCCTCCGGCCGATTTGGTGTCACCGCTTGGTATCTTGCCAATGCCGATGAGATCCAGATCAAGATCTCTCAGGGCGCCAAGCCTGGAGAGGGTGGAGAACTTCCTGGGACCAAGGTTGACGAGACTATTGCGCGGATCCGGTATTCAACCCCTGGGGTTGGCCTGATCAGTCCACCGCCGCACCACGATATCTATTCCATCGAAGATTTGGCCCAACTGATCTACGATCTTAAAAATGCCAACCCGCAAGCGCGGGTCAGCGTGAAACTGGTGGCTGAGGTGGGTGTGGGCACGATCGCAGCGGGTGTTGCCAAGGCGCATGCAGACCATATTCTTATCTCGGGGGACACGGGCGGGACCGGTGCATCACCGTTGACCAGTATCAAGCACGCGGGACTGCCCTGGGAGTTGGGTCTTGCCGAGACGCACCAGACGCTGGTGATGAATGACCTGAGAAGCCGGGTGACGCTGCAGACCGACGGCGGCATCAAGACCGGTCGGGACGTGGTGATTGGCGCGCTGCTGGGGGCTGAAGAAATTGGCTTTTCCACAGCGCCTCTGATCACGTTGGGTTGCATCATGATGCGCAAGTGCCATCTCAATACCTGCCCGGTGGGGATTGCAACGCAGGATCCCGCTTTGCGCAAGAAGTTTTATGGGCAACCCGAGCACGTGGTGAACTACCTGTTTTTTGTTGCTGAGGAAGCCCGCACAATCATGGCGCAACTGGGTTTTCGTACTTTCAACGAGATGATCGGTCGTACGGATGTGATTGAGGCCGCAAACGCAATCTCACACTGGAAGGCTAACGGGATTGATCTGGAACCCCTGCTGAGTCCGGCAGAAAGATCGAGTGAGACTGTCGGCGTGTATTGCCAGAAAGCACAGGAGCACGGGCTCGATAAGGCGCTTGATTCGACTGATCTGATCCCGCTCAGTCAGGCCGCACTCAAAAATGCTGATCAGGTCAGTTTTCATTTGCCGATCCGTAACGTTCACCGGACGGTGGGCACCCTGCTGAGCCACGAAGTGGTTACACGCTGGGGTGAGACAGGATTGCCGGATGGTACGATCCACGCCCGCTTTACCGGGTCCGCAGGGCAGAGTTTCGGAGCCTGGCTGGCCCATGGCATTACGCTGGAGCTTGCCGGTGATGCCAATGACTATGTCGGCAAGGGCCTGTCTGGCGGGCGAATTGCGATTTATCCCAGTAAGGGTAGTACTTTCGTTCCCGCTGAAAATGTCATTGTTGGGAACGTCGTGTTGTATGGCGCGACCGGCGGGCATGCGTTTTTTCGCGGCCGGGCTGCAGAGCGCTTTGCGATCCGTAACAGCGGCGCCTTCACAGTCATCGAGGGCGTGGGAGACCATGGCTGCGAATATATGACTGGCGGTCGAGTGGTGGTGCTTGGACCTGTGGGCCGTAACTTTGCTGCAGGGATGTCCGGGGGCATCGCCTATGTACTGGCAGATGATCGTAGCGCGTTTGCGGTGAACTGCAATCAGGATATGGTAGATCTCGATTCAATAGAGAGTGAGGCCGAAGCCGTCGAATTACGTAGCCTGCTCGAGGAGCATGTGCAGTGGACGGAGTCGGATGTGGCGGCCGCGTTGATCCAAAATTGGGACGAGGCTGTTGCCCGTTTTATCAAGGTGATGCCACGTGACTACAAGCGTGTGCTTGCCGAGCGAGAGCCACAGGATCTGACACCGCAGTCAGGCGCTGAGTACAAAAACGCTCCGCAGCACCAAACCGGTTGAACCCTTAAAGGCATAGGGCATAGCTATGGGAAAGATCACAGGCTTTAAGGAATACTCGCGCTCCGCGGTGGCGTACCGCGCGGAGAATGAGCGCCTCGCTGATTTTGACGAAATCTTTTCTCGGGCGGATCCCGATCATCTGCAAACCCAGGGCGCAAGATGTATGGACTGTGGTGTGCCGTTCTGCCAGTCTGAGGATGGATGCCCGGTCGACAATCTGATTCCCGAGTGGAACGACCTGGTTTATCAGAATGAGTGGCGCGCCGCGCTTGATCGATTGCATGCTACCAACAATTTTCCGGAGTTTACGGGCCGGGTATGCCCTGCGCCCTGCGAGGGAGCATGTGTTCTGGGGATCACAGAGCCTGCGGTGACGATCAAAAACATAGAACAGGCGATCATCGACCGGGGTTTTGAAGAAGGTTGGGTAAAACCGGTTCTGCCACAACAGCGTTCCGGCTTTACGGTTGCCGTGGTGGGGTCCGGGCCTGCGGGGCTGGCCGCTGCTGACCAACTTAATCGCGCAGGTCATGAGGTTACGGTCTACGAGCGGGCAGACCGCATTGGTGGTCTGTTGATGTACGGCATTCCGATGATGAAGCTCGATAAACATCTGGTGGAAAGGCGGGTGGAACTGTTGCGCCAGGCCGGGGTGATGTTTGTGACCCGAACGAATATCGGCACGGCAGTCAACGTGCCCGACGGACACATCCTTAACATCATGGATGAAACGCAGGCCGGCATGAGGCATCTTCCGGCAGAGGAGTTGCTGGCAAGACACGATGCTCTGGTGCTTGCGGTTGGCGCAACCGAGCCTCGCGATCTTCCGATCCCGGGAAGAACAGCATCTGGCATATATTTTGCGATGGAATACCTCACCCGCAGCACCCAGAGTCTTTACGCCAAAAGCCAATCCCCAATCGATGCAGCCGGCAAACGGGTTATCGTGATCGGCGGAGGCGATACGGGTGCGGACTGCATCGGGACGGCACTGCGACAAGGCTGTCAAAGCATCGTAAACTTCGAGCTGCTTGATCGTCCACCCAGTGACCGGGCGCCTGACAATCCATGGCCGCAGTGGCCACTGATCGTGCGCACTGATTACGCCCATTCAGAGGCACAGCACCGATTTGGAAAAGATCCGAGAAACTACAGCCTGCTCTCCAAGTCATTTCTGGCAGGGGATCAGGGTGAGGTCCGTGCGGTGCAGACGGTCGAGGTCGACTGGACCCGGCCAGGTGCCAAGGCACCCTTTACCGAAGTCGAGGGCTCTGAACAAGAGTGGCCCTGCGACCTGGTTTTCCTCTCCATGGGGTTTACAGGACCGGAACGGGCAGTCGTCGACGAGTTCGATCTGGAATGTGATCCACGGTCCAATATCCACGCAGGTGGGCCCGCTTACCAGTCGTCGCGTCTGCCCATTTTCGCTGCGGGAGACTGCAGACGTGGCCAGTCGCTGGTGGTCTGGGCAATCCATGAGGGCCGGGAAGTGGCTCAGGCAGTCGACGAGTATCTCCGGAAGCGATCCCAGACGTCTGCGGTTGCCTGACCGAGGACGCCTATGAGCCGGCCGGCGATCCCCAACGACCAGCGGCTGATTGTTGCTCTGGATTTGCCCAGTGGTAACGAGGCCCGAGAGTTGGTCGAAACGTTGGGAGACAGTGTCAGTTTCTATAAAGTCGGGCTTGAGCTTTTTACCGGTGCCGATGGTTTTGCCGTTGTCGACTGGCTGAGCGCCCATGACAAGCAGGTTTTTGTCGATCTTAAGTTTTTTGATGTGCCCGCCACCGTAGCCCGAGCAGTGAAACAGCTGCGCGGGCGAAACATCACCTTTGCGACAGTGCATGGCAATGACGCCATCATGCGAGCCGCAGCCGAAGTCTCGGGTGATGTGGGGATTCTCGCGGTGACCGTGCTGACAAGTCTTGATTCCGCTGACATGCGTGACCTTGGATTTGACTGTGATATCCCGGCGCTGGTGCGGTCGAGGGCACATCGGGCTTTAAACCTTGGCTGTGCCGGCGTGGTTGCCTCTGGGGAAGAAGCCGCAGTACTGCGTACTACCTTGGGAGATAACGGGGTGATCGTCACGCCGGGAATTCGTCCGGGACATCATGATGATGATCAAAAGCGTGCGGTAACCCCAACTCAGGCACTGCACGATGGTGCCGACTATCTCGTGGTCGGTAGACCCATACGGGATGCTGATAGCCCCAAAGTGGCGGCGGAACAGATACAGGCCGAGATCCGCTCGGCGCTAGCGCTATGAGCACATCCCAGCCAGATCTGAAAAACGACCGCCTGATCCGGGCGCTGCGCCGTCAGGATGTCGACTGCACGCCAGTCTGGATCATGCGCCAGGCTGGCCGATATCTTCCCGAATATCGTGCGACCCGAGCACGCGCCGGGGATTTCCTTACGCTGTGCAAGACCCCGGAGCTTGCCTGTGAGGTGACGCTTCAGCCTCTGGAGCGCTTCGATCTTGATGCCGCGATCCTCTTTTCAGATATCCTGACCATTCCCGATGCCATGGGTCTCGGGCTGAGTCTCAACGAAGGCGAAGGCCCCCGGTTTGCCCGCCCTGTACGGACTGCCGCGGATGTTGAATCCTTGATCCGCCCTGATCCCGAGAGCAATCTTCGCTATGTGATGGATGCTGTCAGATTGATTCGCCGGGAACTGAATGGTCGTGTCCCGCTGATCGGTTTCTCCGGAAGCCCCTGGACTCTCGCGACATACATGGTGGAGGGTCAGAGCAGTCGTGACTTTTCGATCGTCAAGAGCATGATTTATCAGGAGCCCTCGGTCGCCCGGCGGTTGCTTGGAATACTGAGCGAGTCAATCGCTTTGTACCTCAGAGCGCAGGCGCACGCGGGCGCACAGGTGTTGATGGTGTTTGATACCTGGGGAGGGGCGTTGGGCCACGCTGAGTACCGCCATTTTTCACTGGATCCCATGGCGCAGATCGTCGAGGCGTTGCGGGCCGATCCCGTTGCGGGTGCTTTGCCCATCATCGTCTTCACCAAAGGAGGCGGGCAATGGTTGTCGCGGATCTCAGAAATCGGATGCGACGCACTCGGTTGTGACTGGACTACCTCGCTACGGGAGGCGCGGCGTCTTGTGCAGGACCGGGTCGCGCTGCAAGGTAATTTGGACCCGGCGGTCCTCAATGCGTCTCCCGAGAAAATCCGCTCAGCCGTGGGCGATGTACTGGAAGATTACGGGCTAGGTCCAGGTCATATCTTTAATCTGGGCCATGGCATTACGCCAGGCATTAACCCCGATCACGTCAAAGTCCTTGTCGACTCTGTTCACGAACTGAGCCGAACCGCGAGTTGATCGAAAAGCTACTGGGTCTGGGTGCTCAGTCGGGTACCGGTACCGTATAGTTCAGTCCGAGACGGCCGCCGTCGGCATAGATACACTGCCCGGTGATATAGGACGCATCGTCACTGGCGAGAAACAGGGCAATGCTGGCAACTTCATCGATGTCGCCAAAGCGGCCCATGGGTGTGCGAGAGAGGATGGCACGCCGTTTGGCGTCGTCCGTTATGACCTGCTGCAACATTTCCGTTTTGATGGTGCCAGGACCAATCGCGTTAACCCGTACTCCTTTGTCCGCAAGCGCGACCGCCATGACCCGGGTCAGTTGATCCAATCCACCCTTAGAGACGTTGTAGGGCAGGATATTAGGAATCGTCATGATTCCATTGACTGAGGACATGTTGATGATACTGCCACCGTCGCCAGCGACCATATGCCGACCGGTCGCCTGGCTCATCAGGAACGCGCCTTTAAGGTTTACCGATAGGACTTTATCGAAGTCCTCTTCACTGATTTCCAAGACATCGCCCGAGCGCAGGATCCCCGCATTATTGACACAAATATCGATGCGTCCCGAATTGGTCATAATCTCATCGACGGTATGATCAACTGCGGTTTTATCGGATACGTCCGTGCAAAAAAACTGTGCACCAGAAATGTCCGCAGCAGCGCGTAGACCCACATCCTCGTT
>MDTB01118331.1_pt1 | contig 55930 bp, 58 predicted proteins | sample 811161 | NCBI WGS metagenome assembly MDTB01 (sample SAMN05326650, study PRJNA326480) | marine metagenome | isolation source: seawater | place: Mediterranean Sea | collected 2009 | reverse complement strand
CATTTGCCAAGCAGACGGTAAGTCTATTCTTTGAGCACTGAAGATCAAGTTTTTGCTATTCAAAAGCATAATACCAACACACGGTCTGTATAATAATGAAGTTGTTTCGGTCACCATACTATTGGCTTTCAAGAACGGTAAGACTGTGCAAAATGTCAAGAGCATATGCAATTTGATAATCGTCTTGTCTACGATCTGCGGCTGCTTCCTGATCAACCCTTTCCTTTTCTAGCTGTCGCTTTTCTTCATCTGTTAAGCTATCGTTAGCTAATGCACCCCGTAAATCCGCTTCACTGAGCCGTTTACGACTTTCTGCTAATGCCTCTAACTCTTCCTCCGTCAGCTTTGGCCTAGGCTCAACAATTATATCTGGAGCTACTCCAAGAGACTGAATGGATCTACCGGATGGAGTGTAATAACGTGCTGTGGTAAGTCTCATAGCACCGTCTTTCCCGATTGGAAGTATCGACTGAACAGACCCTTTTCCAAAGCTCTTCGTACCAACTATTACAGCCCTTTTGTGATCCTGCAACGCTCCAGCAACAATCTCAGATGCAGAGGCAGAGCCACCATTAATTAATACTACTAAAGGCTTCCCTTCGGCTAAATCACCTGACGATGCGTTATATCTATCACCGTCGCCGGTAGATCTTCCTCTTGTTGAAACTATTTCTCCATTTTCTAAAAACATGTCGGAAACGGAAATAGCTTCAGATAGCAAACCCCCAGGGTTGTTACGCAAATCAATAATAAACCCTCTAACTTTTTCAATTCCACCTAAAGTCTCTAATTCTCTTTTTAATCCTTCAGTAACATTTGGTGAAGTTTGCTCATTAAAGGTTGTGATTCTTATAATAATTGTGTTGCCTTCTAGACGAACCTTGGCTGCTGTAAGCTTTATGATATCTCGAATAATGATAACCTCAAAGGGCTCTTGTTCTGTTGACCTTACCAAAGTCAATTCTATTTCCGATCCAACCGGACCACGCATTTTATCAACGGCTTCACTCAAAGTCAGCCCCAGCGTCGGCTCACCATCAACATGAGTTATAAAATCGCCTGCTTGAATCCCAGCCTCAAATGCTGGAGTACCATCCATTGGCGAAACTACTTTCACAAAGCCATCCTCTTGAGTAACTTCGATCCCTAAACCGCCAAATGCACCTTTCGTATCAACTTGCATATCCTTAAAATTTTCGGGTGGAAGATATCCAGAATGAGGGTCCAACGAGGAAAGCATCCCATTAATAGCAGCCTGAATTAAATCTTCACTATTCACCTCTTCAACATATGTTGATCTAACCCTATCAAAAACATCTCCAAAAAGATTTAATTGTTTGTAAATTTCCTGACGATTTTCAGCTGCCGTTGCGGAGAAAGAACTGTCAAATAGTTGCTCATTATCCAGTGAAAGTACAAAAATAACCGCCATAAAACCTAACAATATTTTTTTCATGTCTAGCCTTCCTAACTAAGTATTCTCGCTTGTGCTTAAACCATCAAAATTCTAAAAATCATAGTCAAAAATTAATAGGCTAAGTATAATATAATTCCAAAAATTTCATTGCTTCAAAACCGATTCTACTTAACAAGAAGTGATGTTCCCGTCATTTCATCAGGTTTGTTAATATTGAGCAAATCTAAAATAGTGGGCGCCACATCAGATAAATCTCCATTTCTCAACTTCACTCTACCTGCCTTACCAATTAATGCAATTGGAACTTTGTTCAAGGTATGCGCTGTGTGAGGCATACCCGTATCCAGGTCAAACATTTTTTCACAATTACCATGGTCTGATGTAAGCAGCATTAATCCGGAAACTTTTCTAATTGCTTTCAAAATTTCTCCAAGCGCAAGATCTACTGCTTCGCAAGCGCGAATAGTTGCCTTAAGACTACCAGTATGGCCAACCATGTCAGGATTTGCATAATTAACTAATATAAAATCGTAACATCGAGACTCAATGGCTTGAGTTAATTTTTCAGTTACTTGCTCTGCTGCCATCTCGGGAAGCAAATCATAAGTAGCCACTTGCGGGCTCGGTATGTGACACCGAGTTTCCCCTGGGTATATATTTTCAACACCTCCGTTGAAAAAAAAAGTAACATGAGGAAATTTCTCAGTTTCAGACAAGCGATACTGGGTTTTTTCTTTCTTACTTATCCATTCGCCCAAAGTATTATTTACACCATCTGATAAGAAAATAGGTTCGATAAATTTATTATGGATATCAGAATACTCTACCAAACCACACGCTGCAGAAAAAGTTGGTCTATCTGTAATATCAAATTGTAAAAACTTTGGATCTAGCAGAGCGGATAAAATTTCTCGTGCTCTGTCAGCTCTAAAATTTAAAAAAAGCAATCCATCTTTAGTATCTTCTACACCGGTATAGCCTTTCAAAACTGTTGGAACAAAAAATTCATCAGTCACTCCCATATCATATGAAGTATTTATTGCTTTGCTTACACTAGTAGCTTCATCGCCAATTGCATGCATAATGGCGTCAAAAACTTTTTTTATTCTATTCCACCTTCTATCTCGATCCATCGCAAAATATCGACCAGATATAGTGGCGATCTTAATTTCAGGCGATAATTCGGTCTGTAAGAAACGTAAATCTTTCAGTGCAGTTTTTGGGGCTACGTCTCGTCCATCTAGGAAAGCATGCACCAATACCTTAACACGTGCCTTATTGAGAAGTTTCGCAATCTCAATTAACTGATTTAGACTACCGTGAACTCCTCCATTAGAGACTATACCTGCCAAATGAGCCGTGCCATTTCTTTTTTTCATTGTTGCTAAAAATTTTTGAAACTTTTTATTTTCGTCTAACTTGTTATTTCTAATCGCTTGATCTATTTTGGGCAGGTTCATCAAACATACCCTACCAGATCCTATAGTTTTATGGCCAACCTCAGAATTTCCCATTTGGCCAATCGGCAATCCTACACTAGGTCCATCCGTGCTTAGGTAAGCAGTGGGAAACGTACTCATAATTTTATCGTAATATTTGGTATTTGCCATCTTTACTGCATCAAAAGATGCATCTGGAACATTGTTAATGCCCCAGCCATCCATTATACACAAAACAATTGGTTTTTTTTTAGACATAAAACCACTCCCCCAAAAATAGTACTCAATATCTATTTTTTATGGTACGGCGCCCCACTAACGATTGTTACACATCGGTACAACTGTTCCGCCAACATCACCCTAAATAACAAATGCGGCCAAACCATCTTACTAAAAGACATCACTTCATTATTATTTTTGCGAAATTCTTCACTGACTCCATTTGAACCACCAATAATAAACGAGACATTTTTTATTCCGCTATCACGTAGAGCAACAATTCTGCCTGAAAAAATAATCGAATCGACTTGTTTACCCCTCTCATCTAAGAGTATTCTATATGAATCAACGGGAATGATAGACTCTAATCGCTTTAATTCGTCAGTGCTTCCCTTGCAAACCTTACTATCAACTTCAACCACTTCTACAGGCCCGATATGAAAATTTCTACCGATTCTATTTATCCGGTCTAGATATTTCTTTAGGAGATTAAATTCTGGTCCCGCCTTAATTTTCCCTACTACACAAAATGCTATTCTCACTTCTTTGAAATCTCTGTGCGCAAAGAATTAATACCCGTATCATCCCATATTTTTTCAAGAGAATAAAATTCTCTAACTTCCTTTCTAAATATATGAACAATTACATCTCCAAAATCTAAAAGAACCCAATCAGAATTCTCAATACCCTCGGTTCGACCCCGAAGTTTAAATTCCCGTTTGGATTGCTCTATCAACCTGTTTGAAATTGAAGAAACATGTCGAACAGAATTGCCTGAAGCTATCATCATAAAATCTGCTTCCTCAAACTTTCCTAACAAGGAAATAGTAGTCACGTTTTCAGCCTTACTATCCTCTAAAATTTTTTGATAGAATTGTATCAAATCGTGGGAAGATATCTTCTGAACTCCGTTAAGTTTTGGTTCCATTTGACGATAATAATCCTCGCAACATTAATTGCTAATTTTTAAAAAAGTTAATTTAGTAAAACCATCTATTTTTGGTATCTTACAATGCTACATTTTACAATTAATAATTAAAATTATATGTACTCTTTTAATTTCCTGACAAGCAAATTCAAAACTTCAACCGAATTCACTTGATTCATAAACATAACATTTTTTTTTCTGTTTGTAACACTCCACCAATCTACCACTGTCATACCTAAAGTTAACTTTGAAGCCGTTTCTATCTCTACATTCACTAATTTTCCAGAATATAATTCTGGCTTAATCAAATACGCAATTACATTTGGATCATGTAAAGGTGCACCCAAACTTTCATATTTTTTCATATCAAACCTTCCAAAAAATTTGAGCAAAGCGGCAACAACGTCGCCAACTTTAGTATCAAGGTTTTCAAAAAGTTTTATGAAATCTGGAGATGCTACTACTTTATGAGTTAAATCTAACGGAAAGATTACTAGCGGAATTTCCGAGGCGAAAACTTTTTTTGCAGCTTCCGGGTCAACAAAAATATTGAACTCTGCACATGGGGTGATTTTTCCGCCTTCAGCAAACCCCCCCCCCATTAATATTATTTTTTTAATTTTATTTTTGATTTCTGGCTCTTTATCAATTGCCATTGCGATATTTGTAAGAGGACCTAGTGCGCAGATAGTTATTTCCCCAGAGTTCGAATTTAATACTTCTTTTATAATAAAATCGATTGCATTTAAATCATTTAATTTCATTTTTGGTTGAGGTAGATCGGGGCCATCAAGTCCGGTTTGCCCATGCACATGTTCAGCAGTCACTAGTTTGCGTTGCAATGGTTTAGCCGCCCCAGCGAATACCTTTACATCAGATCTAGAAACAAGTTCACAAATTTTAAGAACATTTAATGTGGTTAACTCTAACGGAACGTTTCCAGCCACACATGTTATTCCAAGCACATTTAGCTCCTTCGAAACTAGAGCCAGCAAAATAGCTATTGCATCGTCGTGTCCAGGATCTGTATCAATTATGATTTTCTGAGTATTAAACACATTCTTCACTTTTTATAATCAAACCTTCTAATCATAATCGAACAAGCTTTTCATAGCTTTTAAAAATGTCTTTTGTAAGCGAACCAACTTCAAAAGAAAAATCACCTATTTTCTCAACAGGCGTAACTTCAGCAGCTGTGCCTGTGAGCCAACACTGCTGAAAATCCTCAAGTTCCCCCGGAACAATATGACGTTCAACTACTCTTATTCCCTTTTGAAGTAACATTTCTATAATGGTCTGTCGTGTAATCCCATTTAAAAAACAATCCGGTAAAGGTGTATGGACTTCGCCATTTTTCACAAAAAATACATTTGCGCCAGTTGCTTCTGCGATGTAACCACGATAATCCATCATCAAAGCGTCAGAACAGCCGTTTTTTTCAGCCTCATGTTTTGACATCGTGCAGATCATGTAAAGACCTGATGCTTTTGCAAAGCAAGGGATCGTCTCAGGACTTGGTCGCTTCCATTTCGAAATGTCAAGTACTGCACCTTTCTCCTTAGCATCACCGTAATACGCCCCCCAACTCCAAACTGCAATCGCCATGTGAACTTTATTCTTCGCTGAGGCAACACCCATATCTTCACCTGAACCACGCCAAACAATCGGCCTTACATAGGCATCCTTCAAACCAGATTTTTCCAATATCTTAGCTTTTGCTGCTTCTATTTCATCAATAGAATACGGGTTTGGTATATCCATAAAATCCCCTGACTTTACTAGCCTTTTAGAATGCTCCAAGCTCTTAAAAATTTTTCCTCCATATGCTCTCTCTCCTTCAAAAACTGATGAGCCATAATGCATAGCATGAGTCAAAATGTGTACTTTTGCACTTCGCCAGTTTACTAACTTACCATCCATCCAGATAAATCCATCTCGATCGTCATAAGCTGAGTTCATTTTTTGTCTCCCAATCTCGTAATGAAATCTTAAAATATCCTTATCCTGCAGTACAAAAAAAAAGTATCATTTAATTTTTAGAATAGCAATAAATCTAATATTTTTTGCACTTTCTGATCTATCAATAGGGAAAATTTAGTGTTACATTTTTTCTGTTCTTACTTTAAAATTGACATAAATCATATGGATAGTTTAGCAAAATATACAATAACAAAGAAACATATATTAATAGTAGATGACGATGAGGGAATAAGAGTGTTGCTCAAGCAGTACTTAGAAAAATATAATTACAGAGTTACTACAGCTGCAAATGCCCTTGACTCAAGAGCCCTAATCAAAAACTTTACATTTGATCTCTTGATACTTGATATAATGATGCCTGGAGAAAGTGGGTTATCGTTAACTGATTTTTTAACAAAAACTTATACGACTCCAATTATACTTCTTACGGCTTTGGCCGATACCAGTGACAAAATTAAAGGGTTGGAGTTTGGCGCAGCCGATTACTTAGTAAAGCCCTTTGAACCCAGAGAATTAGTCCTTAGAATTGAGGCAATAATTAAGCGAAACGGAAACTGGTCAGATAAAAATAGAATGCATCAGGTTTCTACTTTTGGGCAACTCGTGTATCATGGTGAACGAGACGAACTATCAGATGGAAAAAAACTAATAAGTTTATCTCCAACCGAGTCGTTATTATTGAAAATACTGGTAGAGAACTCAAACAGGGTAATAAGCAGAGAAGAACTAAATAATGAATTTATAAAAAGTGCCCAAAAAAAAATAGCTTTTAAAAACAGAAGCATTGATGTCGTAATAGCAAGATTAAGACAAAAAATAGAAATGGATCCCAAAACACCTCGATATTTGAAAACAATACGGGGAGTGGGGTATATTTTGACTCCAAATTAAAAACTATATTTTTCATATTTTAGTAACTTCTTCTAAAAAAATACCCCAGACAGCTTGTTTAGGAACCCAGCCAGTTTTACCTTTTATTGACACTCGGCACCAATCTTTACTTGTTTCTTTTAAAACCGCAACCACGCCTTTATTGATATACGCTAGGCCTTGAGAAGATAAACTAGGCCTACTTTTCAATATTATGGTTTTAGGCAAAAAAATGACGGTTCTTATACCGGATAGAAGTCTCGAATGAACCCATCCTCCGAAGCCTTCAAAATCCTCTACTCGTCGCCAAATACCGTACTCTGCTGTTATAACAACTGGAAAACCTTTCTGGTTGTAAACCCAATCAATTTTGTAAGTAGTTCCTGGCCCTCTCCGAACATTTGCTTTACTTACTTTTAGCGAAACATAACGAGGCAACGGTAGACCAGTGACAGAGCCTATCGAGTCAAGTTCTTTAGCATTTAAAGGAAAAGAACATGATTGTACTATTGAAGCAACCATTAAAAATATAAAATTCCTTCGATAATTCCTTTTTGTGTTTCTATTTTTATAGGAATAGGACATTATTTTTTTCTCGCAATTAACCATGAAAAACCTTAGATTTGAATAGACTTACTAAAACCCAACAATGAAGAAGGTACAAGCCTTGAAAGACAAAAATAACACTGTCTTTGTTACACGTAAACTACCAGACGTGATTGAAAAACGAATGGAACAAATCTTTGATGTCGAATTTAGTAACTCCGAACAGCCATTGCCAAAAAAAACTCTTATCGAAAAATGTAAAAATGCAAATATCATAGTACCGACCTTGGGAGATATCATTGACAGAACATTTTTAGAAGAGGCAGGAAAAAATCTTAAACTTATAGCCAATTACGGTGCAGGCTTTGACCATATAGATGTGAGAGCAGCTCAAAAGTCAAATATTACGGTAAGCAATACTCCCGATGTGCTTACCCAAGACACCGCCGATTTCACTTTGTCACTAATTTTAGGGATCACACGTCGCTTGCCAGAAGGGACAGACATTATGGCAAAAGGAATGTGGAAAGGTTGGGCGCCAACGGCACTATTAGGTACCAGAATTTTTGGAAAAAACCTTGGTATTATTGGTATGGGACGAATTGGACAGGCCGTAGCTTCGAGAGCCAAAAATTTTGGTTTGAATATTCACTATCACAATAGAAAACGCTTACATAGAAAAATAGAACAGGAACTTGAGGCTGCGTTTTGGAAAAATTTAGATAAAATGCTTCCTGAAGTGGATATCTTGACTATACATGTTCCACATACCCCCGCAACTTTTCATTTACTTAACGCACGCCGACTAAAGCTTTTAAAAAAAACTGCATTTTTAGTTAATACCGCCCGTGGAGAAATTATTGATGAAACTGCTCTAACAAAAATGCTGAGGCTTAATCAGTTAGGGGGGGCAGGCCTGGATGTATATGAGCACGGAAAAAATATAAACCCGCGACTGCAGGATTTAAAAAATGTGCTTCTACTTCCCCACATGGGTTCGGCAACATTAGAAGGCCGAATAGAAATGGGAGAAAAAGTTATATTTAATATAAAAGCATTCATTGATGGCCATTGTGCCCCGGATCAAATCCTACCTGATATGCTCTAAAATTAAAAAAACCATAGTTCAATGCAATGGCTTTTGAGAACATGTTTCACAACCGCTCCTTCGTGACATTTTGAACTTTCTTAACTCACTTGACATAAGGTCAAAGCATAACAGTTGATTATCTAAGGAATTTTCGGCGCCAATTAAAAATTTAATTACTTCCCCTGCCATCATCGTCCCAATTATTCCTGGTAATGGACCGACAACCCCTTCCTGCTGGCAATTACCATGCGAGTCTCTATCTTTCTCATTTGGAAAAATACACTTATAACATGGAGAATTATTGGACAAGTTGTAAAAACCTATCTGTCCCTCCCATCTGCTTATGGCTCCGGAAACAAAAGGTTTTTTTAGAGAAAGACAAGCAGTATTTACTATATATCTTACTTCATGACTATCTGTTCCCTCAATCACAAAATCATACGTTTTTATAATTTCGACAGAATTTTCATGAGTTAAAGGAACCGGAAAAATACTTATTTCTATCGAAGGGTTAAGCTTAGTTAATTCAGCTTTAGCGACATCAACCTTAAGTCTACCGACCGAATGATGAGAATATAGTGGTTGTCTTTGCAGATTAGATAATGAAACAACATCGTGATCTATTATTCCCAAGCTCCCCACGCCTGCCGCAACTAAATAGGTGACTAGTGGACATCCTAGACCACCGAGTCCCACAACCAATATTCGACTTTCCAATAATTTCTTTTGCCCTGTTCCTCCTATTTCTTTCAACAGTAGGTGCTTTGAATATCGCTCAACAAGCTTAGGCTTCATAATTACTTCTCCAATTTCAGCGAAATCATACCTAACGTCCATAAAACTTTAGCTAGAAAATTAATAATAAACTAAAACTTATTAACCAGTAGAACCAAATCCTTTGTTGGCTCTTTCGGTTACAGACATTTCATCAGTTATTTCAAACTTCACGATCTCTATGTTAGAAAATATCAACTGAGCAATTCTATCTCCATGATTCAAAACATACTCAGCGTTACCTAAATTAATCAGCAAAACTCGAATCGCACCTCTAAAATCGTTGTCAATTGTACCCGGTGCATTTAACAATCCAATACCAAACTTCAAAGCAAGACCTGACCGAGGTCTTATCTGACCCTCAATGCCCGCAGGCATTTCAAAGATCAAGCCTGTGTTGATAAGTTTTCTCTCGCCTATACCAATTAAACATGATTTTTCTTGGAATGATAGAAACGTATCAGCTCGGAGATCACACCCAGACGCTCCTGAGGACTTATACTCTGGAATTCCTAAACTTGTGTCAGCGCCTTTAGCCCAATCTACTTTTATTTTAACCGTCATGTTATTTCTGTAGTAATTTTTTGGGCTAAAATTTGTCCTATTTCGACTTTTGATCGCTTATGAAATTCTTCTATGCCCCCTGCTTTGAGAATTGATATCGAATTTTCTATTGATCCCATAGCACCGTTCTCTAAACCTACATAATTTGCAATAATCCAATCACAACCCTTCTCAACAAGCTTTTTCTTAGCGTTGTCAATCAAATTATCTGTTTCTGCCGCAAATCCGATAACCAATTGAGGGCGCTTTTTCGATCCAGAAAGATAGCGCAAAATATCTTCATTTTCTGAAAATTTAAGACTTAGCGATTCATTTTTATTTTTTTTAATCTTTTCCTTGCTGATCGGAGTAGCTTTCCAATCAGACACGGCTGCCACACAGATAGCGACATCGTACGGTTCATTCCCTTTAACTGCAACAAACATTTGATCGCCCGATTCTACAGATATTTTTTTTCTACATAGTGGAAACGGCAGTGTTGTTGGTCCAGTAATGAAGGTTACGTCTGCACCAAGTGCAGATAAAGATTCTGCAATGCATCTACCTTGCTCTCCAGTTGATTTATTTGAAATGAAACGAATTGGATCAAGATACTCTATTGTTGGTCCTGACGTGACCAAAATTGTTTTACCAGCCAGCGGCCCAGAACGAAGTAATTCTACCGCAGTGCTGATTATGTCTTCAGGTTCAGACATTCGACCTAACCCATAAGCACCACAAGCCATTTCTCCTTTTTCCGGACCAACAAAAAGTATACCATCAGATTTTAAAAGTTCCACATTTCTTAAAGTAGCGGGGTTATGCCACATATTGACGTTCATAGAAGGAGCAATTAGAATTTTTTTATCAGTAGCAAGGAGCAATGTAGACGCTAAATCGTTTGCTGAACCACACGCCATTTTCGATAAAAGGTCAGCTGTTCCCGGAACAACAAGAACTAAATCACAATCTCTTGACAACTCTATATGCCCAATGTTTGCCTCCTCCGTGACACTGAAAAGATCTTCATAAACGGCATTTTTTGCTAGTACTGAGACAGATAGTGGAGTTACAAATTTGGCGCCACTATTAGTCAAAATTGGAACTACACTTATACCTTTTTCCACCAAACAACGTATTAAGGTTAAGGTTTTGTAGGCGGCTATGCCGCCTCCAATAATCAATAATATTTTTTTTGACCCCATGTCTGCGCCCAATTATAAGATCTGAAGTTTTTATTAACAATATGTTAACTTAAACCTTACTACAAATATAAGAGCACGAAACAATTAAGCAAGTAACAACGGTAAATTGATTTGCTTCGCCTCTAACTTTTTTCTCATTTTTGCAAGAGCTTGAACTTCTAGCTGTCTGATTCTTTCCTTCGACAAACCTAATTCACTACCTAAACTTTCTAAAGTTCTTGGCTCATCGTTAAGCTTCCGAGCAGCAACGATTAGTTTCTCTCTGTCGTTTAGAGCTTTTACGGCATCAAGCAACCAGGCACGAGCTTTGGACATGTCATGATTCTGATCAACTATATTTGATTGCGTTTCTGAACTATCCTCTAAAATTTCAATCCACTCTCTACCTTCATCTGTGCTTTGCGGAGTATTCAACGAATAGTCGCCTCCAGACAATCGAGCCTCCATCATTTCGACGTCTTTAACAGGAACACCCAATTCTTCTGATACCAACTCTATCAATTTTCCCTTGTCGATATCACTATTTTCAAAATCATACTCTCTTTCAAGTTTCGCTTTTATCCTCTTTAGATTAAAAAATAAAGATTTCTGTGATGAAGTCGATCCTGTCCTGACCATCGAGTAGTTTCTCATTACATAGTCTTGTATGGAGGCTTTGATCCACCAAACCGCATAAGTGGAGAAACGTACTCCACGTTCTGGATCAAATTTTTCTGCAGCCTTCATTAACCCAATTCCAGCTTCTTGAACAAGATCAGTCATATCAGACCCATATCTGCGATACTTAGCCGAAATTGATACCGCCAATTTCATATAAGCAGTGACAAGTCTGTGAAGAGATTTTTCATTGCCGTTTCGGCGCCAATCTCTAGCTAATTTAAGTTCTGTTTCTGCATCGAGCATCTCGGCTTCCATTGCAATTTTGGAAAACGACTTCGATAAATTCATGTCGACTTTCATTGTAATCCCTAACATAAATAAATATAAATAATGATTTTATTGTAATTAATAAAATATATTAAGGTATACGTATAAAACTCAAGTTTGGATCACATTATTTTAAATTTTTTTAAAGCTGCCCAAAAGTAGACTGTAAGTAGCTTCAACTCAGAAATCCGTTATGTAACTACCTACAAGGTCTAGATCCGATCCTAAACCCTTGACAGCACCTCCGAAAGTTCCACATCCTGCGGTGCTTAACAAAATAGAAAGAACCACTAATAATCGCATAAAAAATCCTTTTTTTGTTCTAATAGTTCTTGTTCGTATAAATCAGTTTCTGGTTCAATGCTAATAAAATCTGTGTCAGATCAAAGAAAAATTTCAAACGTTTATCATTTACTTTCCAGTGGATTAAGACTTTAGCCTGTCATCAAACTCAAACCTTTCCAGTTTAACTGCTCTAACACTTGTTTTTTTTGCAGATATTCTGATTTCATCGACATCCTTAGAAGCTAAGTCAAAATGTTTAGTTAAACTCAATGCTCGGCTTTCTAAACGTTCAACGTCTTTAAATAATAAATTAAGCTCACTTCTAATTTTATAGGCTTCCTCTCGCATTCTACCATCCTTAAGAATTGCTCTAACTGTGTTCAATGTTGCCATACAAGTTGTCGGGGAGACTACCCATATCCTGGCCTCAAACCCTTCTCTAACTACATCAGAAAAGTTAGAATGTAATTCGCAATAAACAGCTTCAGACGGTAAAAACAATAGAGCTCCCTCACAGGTCTCTCCTTCAATAATATATCGCTCAGAAATCGATTTAATGTGCTGTCGCACACTAGTTCTAAACTGCTGAGACGCTTTATGTTTTTCGTCGGAACTAATAGAATTATTCAATGCTTCGTAAGCTTCCAATGGAAACTTACTATCAATAGCAATGGGACCTGGAGGATAGGGCAAATCTACGAGACAATCAACTCGTTTTCCATTTGATAAAACTTTCTGAAATTCATAAGAATTTGCCGGTAATGCTTTAGAAACAATATCGTTTAGCTGTATTTCTCCAAAAGCTCCTCGAGTTTGTTTGTTAGACAAAATATCTTGGAGGCTCAACACATTGCTTGATAATTTTTCCAAATTATTTTGTGCAACATCAATGGTAACTAATCTTTGTTGCAACTCTCCTAATGATTTTGCAGTTTTGTACGCCGATCCATTTAAATTCTCAGAAACACTTTTTTGCATCTCAGTCAACCGACTTTCAACATGATTTATTATATTTGCATTACCCAACGACTGAGTATCTGAGACACTCTTCAACCCTCCAAAAAGTTGTTGCTGCCCGTCAGCCAAATTTGCCAAAGTTACCTGCAAGTTATTATTAAACTTTGAATTTTTATTACTGTGTTTCGCATTAAAGCGAATAATCCATATTAATAAGAAAAGACCTATTATTAAAAGTAAAATCAACTCTATTGATATGCTCATATTGTTAACTCCGACCAAAAAGCCTTTCCAAATCAGTTAATTTTAACTCGATAAATGTTGGTCGACCGTGATTACATTGAGCCGAAAAAGGCGTCTTCTCCATATCTCTGAGAAGTGAATTCATTTCATCATTATTTAGAGCTCGCCCCGACCTTATCGAACCATGGCAAGCAATTCTAGAAATTATAGAATTAATTTTATCCTCTAAATGCCTTGACTCATCTCCGTTGACAATTTCGTCTAAGATATCGGTCAAGAGTGCCTTACAATCTAGCTGACCTAAAATCGCAGGTGTTCCTCTAACACAAATAGTATTTTCTCCAAACGACTCTATTTCTAGACCTAAAGCCTTTAAGTCTGTCTCTTTCTCCAAAATTATGTCGACCTCACCAGCTTGAAGCTCTACTATCTCCGGTAATAAAAGATGCTGACTCTCAACTTTACGAATTTTATACATCTCCTTTAGCCGTTCATAAACTAAACGTTCATGCGCTGCATGCTGATCCACAATTACCAAACCAGTTTTAGATTGAGCTACAATATAATTTTTGTATAATTGAGCTTTTGCGGCACCCAAATATGCTTCTCCGTCAAGTATGTAAGAGGCGTCGCTAACTGGATTCTCTTTCTCGAAACGAGTAGAGGGATTCGCTAAATCTGAATTTTGAAAAACTCCTTGAGCCCCTTTGAAATTGATTTCATGCTCATTAAGCGCACCGTTTTGAGCTTCATTATGTGTTTTTGGGAAGCGTGCTCTGTGGTTGTTACTTAAAAAAGATGTAGCAGTTGCTCTACTCAAGCTGGTATTGGCACGTAATCCATTTGTTGACAACGCTGACCGTACACCAGAAATTATTAGGGTCCTTACATCAGATGCTACCTTAAATCGCACCTCTGACTTAGAGGGATGCACATTTATGTCAACATTTTCGTTTCTGCAAGATATAAATAATACGGCAGCAGGATGTCTTCCACTATTTATGAAGTCATAATAAGCTGTTCTCAATGCGCCCAATAAAAGCCGATCACGAACTACCCTTCCATTTACAAAGAAATACTGATTAAGAGAAGTTGCTTTCGAATATGTTGGCATCGACACATATCCCTGTAAACTGTAGCCATTTTGCTGCTGAAACAGTTCAACAGAATTCTCTAAAAATTCTGCACCCATTATTCTACGCAGCCTATCCGAAATATTTTTTTCTCCAGTTTCGAATGGCGCCTGAAAAACAAGTTTAGAGCCATCTTTCTTAGTTACGTCTCGCAGTGAAAACCTCACATGCGAATTTACCATAGCTATTCGTCGAACAATTTCATTTATTGCCTTCGATTCTATAATATCTGATTTGAGAAATTTTAGTCGAGCCGGTGTAGAAAAAAATAAATCCTGAACTTCTACAATTGTTCCCTGCGATATCGCTGAGGGCTTAACCTGTTCTTTTATTCCAGCAGTAACAGTGAGCTCCGCTCCCTCAACTGAATTTTGTTCTCTAGACTTAATAGTCAATTTTGATACAGCGGCAAGGCAAGGCAATGCTTCACCACGAAAACCAAAGGTATTTATGTCTAACAAGTTTGAGCCAATTAATTTTGACGTTGCATGACTTTCTAAAGCCAATTTCAACTCGGATCTTGGAATACCCCACCCATCATCCTCTATTTTAATTAATGTTTTTCCCCCATGCGCATAAGAAATATCAATAGATTTAGCCCTAGCGTCCAAAGAATTTTCAATTAATTCTTTTACTGCAGCAGCCGGACGTTCGACAACTTCCCCCGCAGCTATTAAATTAACTGACGCAGTGCTCAATTTTACTATCGCATTTTTTTTAACAGTTATGTCTGCAGTATACACCTAGTACTCCAATAACTTTAATATACTAAGTGTAGAGAAAAAAAAATGATTCTGCTACTCTTTACAACTAATTTATTCGTCTATCCTTCTCACTAAACAAAATTAGCCCCGCAGCACCAACAAAAATACTTATGTCTGCTAAATTAAATGAAAATGGATTTCGTATTCCGCAACAACTCATATTCAAAAAATCAGCTACCGCACCATATATCACTCTATCAAATGCATTCCCAAGCGCACCACCAATTATTAAAGCCACAAAAAATCTCAAACGCTTATTTTTCTTGTCTTTGATCCAAAAAAGCAAAATGCAACAGATCGTTATACTAATGCAAATTAAAATTATCTTAGTAAAAGAAGTTTGATTTCCAAACAGACCAAAATTTACTCCAACATTCCACGCCATTCTCAAATTTATAAAGGGCGGCAATACGTCAATACTTAATCTATTAGCCAAATCTAGAAACTTAACGATAAAAACTTTGGAAACCTGATCAAGAGCAAAAATGGCACCCGCTATAAAAATAACTCTTAAAAAAGACATTACAACCTCTTTACTTGATATCTAAATATTTGTTGTTGCATATATTTGATAATACAACATATTTCTAAAAGATAATCTATCTAATTGATGAAGACATTACATATTACTAATATTAACTTATTATAAATCAATTTCTCACAATTTTAGCATAATTGACAAACAGCTTGACTAAAACGGGGTAAACAAATAAATCCACAATTGGACAGGTGGCTGAGTGGTCGAAAGCGCTCCCCTGCTAAGGGAGTGAGGGGGTAACTCCTCCGTGGGTTCGAATCCCATCCTGTCTGCCACTTGTATTTTCTTGATTGAAAACTTACTTCTTGGTATGTTTAGATTACTATATAACCTGATACGGCGCAGCGATAGTATTTTTTGTTAGGTACCAAAATGGATTTTACCGTCAATCAAATAATCAAAATAGTAGAAAAAATTTTGCTGATCGCAATTGCATTGGCAACTGTCTTTGCGACCTTACAAGAATTATTTCGACTGATAATTGCTCAAAATGTAGAACTAGCTGACTTATTATTGTTATTTATTTATACTGAAGTATTGGGAATGGTCGGAGTTTTTTATAAAAGTAACAAGATTCCAATTACCCTACCTTTGTTTATTGCAATCACTGCTTTAAGCAGAATGATAATCTTGCAAGGAAAAGGGTCAGATCCGCAAAATTTACTTTATGAGGCTGGAGCAGTAGTCTTACTTGCAATCTCTTGCTTAGTAATCCGTCACAAAAGTATTCGCTCTCTTTACTCCTCAAAAAAAAGTTCAAATGAAACAGATTAAACCGTCTTATTTCCGAATACGCGATTACAAAATAGCGGATATATTTCTGCAACATTGTCCGCTACCTTTGTTCTTAAAACATGTAAAGTATGCCTGTCTGGTATCTCAGTCATGGAAATTTGTTTCGGCTGATCATATTCAAAGCCGGTGTTTTCTCTAACACTAACCAAGGTCTCCCCCGGATGTAGTGTGCTTAACCTAAATTTTTTTCTTTCCGCATTAAACAAAAATACACATTTACTAGTCACCAAGGCATATGGTCCACCAGGACGGAAAACATTTTCGCTAGTAGAACCAGGAGCACTTATAAAGTCCACTTTCGGTACCATAACCCGTTTTGTATGTTCATCTCGAAACAAAATCACTTTAGGTATTAGAAAATATAGATATGTTGAACCATAAGACCCACTAAACTTTGGACTAAAAATTGGAGGAGCTCCAATACCCACTAAATTTACATTTGCTTGACCATCGATTTGACCGCCACCCAAAAAAAAGGCATCAATGCGGCCTTGCGCAGCACAGTCAAAAAGTTCTACCCCACCATTAGTAAATAAATTATATTTCGAACTTCCTAAAATTGAAATATATTTTTCGCAAGGCCAAATTTCTTTTGCCAAAATTGCTGCAGAGGCAGGTATTGGTGAGGAGGCTCCTACTGCGACGTGCCTACAAGATTTAAGCATTCTTGCTATTAAAACAATTAAAAGTTCCTCAGACTTAAAGTTCATTGATGAAAGCTCCTAGCTAGCTCTAAAGTTTTCAACATAGCTCGAAAAACCGCCCTCAGATTTAGCCATTTCAAGATACTTGTTAACTTCTTTAATATCCGTGCTGTAGCAACCGAAAAGACCCACCGGCCATGCCCCAAGTGGCGCATGCGAGATTTCGGATATATACAGTGCAGAAATTGTACCAGCAGCCAGCTGGTCATCTTCCAATAAATTCCCTTTATAGATTTTTTCACATGTTACTAATGTTTTCTTAGAAGCATGCGCCATCGTGACCAATTCACGTCTAACCCCTATCCACACATTTCCGTAAATATCTGCTAATGGGCAATGAAACAAAGCTATATCAGGTTTAATCGCCTTAACTAAAACTATCCTATCTGGTATTTCTGCAAAAGGATTATCTTGAACAAGCCAAGTGTCACGAGTATCCATAATATCCGATCCAATTGCGCCTCTCATCGGCATGTAAGGAATACCTTTCTCGGAAGCTTGAAGACCCGAATGAATAGCTGGGCAAGTACTCTCGTAAAGTTTTAGATGACCATTCCGGTACGCATAACTAAATCGAGGGCCAGGGCCAAATTCTCCAATTGACACTGCTGCTGCTTCTACCGAAGTAACGCAATTACCACCAATGAGAATATCCCCCTGAACGCCTAGGCTGGGGACACCAATTAAATGTAACCCAGAAATTTTTTGCTTCACAATTTCTACCACTGAAACTAGTGAGCAACCGCTGTAGTCTGGGGCAAGCGCAATTCGAGAAGCGCACTCAATGTTAGTAACTAAATTAGGCACGTCTAAAAACTTTTTCATCATTCTACTAAATCAACTTTCTTCAATTAAATTCGATTGGTAGGATAAACGAAAAAAGGAATCCTATTCAATCCACATATTTGGAAATTAGAATAACCGGTTTTGTCCCATTTCTTGACCACTAGTGCCTTCGTGCATCATTTCCTTGTAGAATGTCTCAAGATTTTCGCTTCCATATTCAGGGGTCGCTTCAGCATCATAGGTTTTTCTTGAAGAGTCCCAAACAAGCATTGATTCTGTTGCATAATAATAAGCTATTTTTAAAAATTCACGTTTATCTACTAGGTTAGAAAATATTAAGGAAAAAGGGAACAGAATGGTATTAACCAAAGGAAATAAGGCTGCCGGGATCCTAACATATTTCTCAGGCTTCCTTGCCACTTTAAATAAAATTTTAGCTTGCTGTTTAGGGGTAAGCGCTGAACCAGGGCCGCCTATTGGTAATAGCCGATTCATTCGGTAAACATTATCGATACTATCACAAATAAAATCTGCCATGTCAGACTCAGATATTGGCTTGCAGCATGTGAGCTCACCACTGCCAAAGAGAACAAATTTTTTGCCCTTCTTAATTCGTTTAACCTGACCTGATATAGACTTAAAAAAAGCTGTTGGTCTAATTATAGTATATGCTATCGGAGATTTAATTAGTTCATCTTCAAATGCTTTTTTAGCTTTTTGAAAAGCCAGTTTAGGCTTTTGAACACAAATTGCAGACAAAAAAATAAATTGCTTTGCGTTTTTTTCTATTGCTAAGTTCAGAACAGTTTTATTGGCATTAAAATCTATGTTCCAGGAGTCTTTTATCCCCCCGGACCTACTGGCAATGCATGAAATTACTACATCAAATTTTGGACAAGCTTTAAAAAAATCGTTTGCTGACTCTTTATCATTCCAATCTAGATAAAATTTAGAATTTAAATGATCCCTCTGATGCAGTGCAAAAGTCTCAGTTTTTTTTCGGGTAGTACAAATTAAATTGTATCCAAGTTCTAGCAATTTCTTTTCTACATGATGGCCAATATATCCTGAAGCTCCTAAAAGAAGCACATTGCGACTTTTTTTAATCATTTCTAATTTACCTCAAAACCTTTTGATTGTTGAACAATAATCTTAATTGATAGTGAAAGTCGTATGTGCCACAAGTAAAATTATAAAAATTTTGCAATTAGTTAAAAGTTTGGTACAATCTAACATAGTTTTACTCATTTAAGATCATAAAGTATCAGAAAAAGAAAATAATTACATGAAATTATATCAGCTCACATATAGTTCCCGTCCCTTTGGTTTTGATGCAGGGACATTGAGCAACATTATGCTTCAATCGCAAGAAAATAATGAAAGAGACAAAATTACGGGATCTCTAATATGTAGAGCAGATATTTACTTACAATTGTTAGAGGGCCCACTAGAAAAGATTGATGAAACATACGAGAGGATAAAAAGGGATGACCGGCATCTAGAGGTCAGATGCCTTACCAGATCTCCAATTTCTCATCGTTTGTTTGAAGAATGGGCGATGCGAGATGACCCCGTTCAAACTTGGATGTGGACACGAGATGAGCTAAACTCCGGAATCTTGGAAACCTTGACTCAAGACAAAGTTATTGATATTTTTACAAAATTATCCGAACTTGTTAATCGTTAGATATGAAAAGTGCTGAAATCCAAATTTTGAATGTTTAATGTCGATATTCTGCTTTAAGATAAAAAACTACTTTATATTCGAGTCCTTGTAGATATTTGTTTTGTTTCCGTTACCAACTCAATAATTGAAACTCTTTTATTATTCAGTGCTTCTATAAAGACTTCCGCAAACTCTGAAGTTTTGTTTATCCTCTCAGAAAATGCACCTAATGAGCGAGCCAATGACACAAAATCAGGATTCACAAGATCAGTTGCAATTACTCTACCTGGATAGGCTTTCTCCTGGTGCATCCTTATAGTTCCGTATGATTTATTATTAAAAATCAAAATAATTAGAGACAAGCCATATTGAACCGCCGTACTAATTTCATGACTTGACATCATAAATCCACCATCACCAACACAAGCTACAACCTGTTTATCAGGAAAAGTCAGAGCTGTAGAAACTGCAGCGGGTATGGCGTAGCCCATCGCTCCACAGGTTGAACCTATTTGTCTTAGAGAAGTACCGAACTTCAAAAACCGCTGAGGCCATCCAGTGTGATTCCCCGCATCAAGGGTAATTGCTGCGTCTTTTGGTAAAAGCTGTCTAATATCATCGAATATTACACCTAAGTTTAGTTCGCCATTATAATCAGGTACTTCTGTATCTTTTTCATATTCCTTTCGAAGAGAGGTACACCAGAAATGAGACTTTTCCGAAAGTTCTAGCTTTGCTAAAGCTTTTGAAATTTCAGACATGGATGAAACTACACCAAGGTCGGGAGTAAAAACGTTACCAATTTCATTATAATCTTGATAAATATGTATTACTTTTTGCCCAGATTTTTGCGACCGAAGAATTGAATAGCTTTTACTGCTCACTTCTCCTAGTCGAGCACCCAAAACAATTACCAGATCGGATTCATAAATCCGATTTATCAGTTGGGATGAAACCGACGTTCCCAGGCTACCTACAAAAAAAGACTCATTGTTGTCAGCCAAATCCTGCCTCCTGAAACTAGTCACAACGGGTACTGAATTATTCTGAGCAAAATATGATAAATCTTTCTTTGAATTTTCATCCCAGCCAGAACCACCAATTATTAAAATTGGCCGTCTCGAACGTTTTAGGTAACGGTTCAATGTTTTAACATCTTCTTCAGACGGCGCTGATTTAGCAGATGGCATAACAGCAGAATCATTTGATAAACTTGACGAGGTCAGGACATTCTCGGGTATAGACAACACAACTGGTCCAGGTCTACCTGAAACGGCAATCCGAAATGCTCTTCCAATATATTCGGGTATCCTATCAACACTTTCAATTTGCGCCACCCATTTCGCCATTTTTCCAAACATAGACTTGTAATCAACCTCTTGAAAACCTTCTCTATCTAAGACGCCCTGAGAAACTTGACCAACAATAAGTATCATGGGAGTACTATCTTGACTGGCAATATGCACGCCAACCGATGCGTGACATGCTCCAGGTCCGCGAGTTACTAAGGCAACCCCTGGCCTACCTAATAACTTACCATTTACTTCTGCCATAATTGATGCGCCAGCTTCATGGCGAGCGTTAAAAACTTTACATTTTCCGGGGTAGTCAAATAATGCATCTAAAATTTCTAGATAACTTTCTCCAGGTACGCAAAAGACATGATTAGTACCATGCAGTATAAGTTGATCAACAAGTAATTTTCCGCCGGTGCGCATCTACTCACCAAAAAAGAATTGATTTCCAGCAAATGTTATCTCTATTCTTAAAATAACGCCAGCTAATAAGTTTGTTCAATTTAACAAAAAGATGTAAGAAAATGAATTTTAACTTTTCATCTGCGCTACTTTGCTTCAAGTTGGTATAATTATGGTTTTTTCGTACTTAGTAATGATACTTAATTCTTATATGTAATTATTAAATTTTTTTTCTTATACTGCGCATTGCGAAATATGGTCACTAAAAAGAATGTTAGTTAAAAATTCAGAATGTAAAATAAGAGCCGTTCGCCTAAATTCGGGTATTATAACTTGTCGATTGAAAAGCTGATATTTAAACGAGGCCGATGAGAATGAGTATATATCAAAAAGCCTCTGCAAACTTTGGGGATCTTAAAATTTCTATTGAAGACTTTGGCACGTGTGCAAGAGAATTTAATTGTAAAAAACGTTAGATGGCGTTTCCCGAAAATTTCTTAACAATAAGTAAAAAATAATGTAAGTGCAACCAAATCTAAAAATCCTCAAAAATGACAAAAAAAATTATTTATCAGCCATTGAATTACCAAATCAAACAAAAAATAACGGACTTAATCTCGTGTAAATTTGAACAAGCTGCGTTAGGAACTGTGGATCCAAATGGATTTCCTTTAGTTACAAAAATTCTACCAATAACTAAAAATTCTACTCTTTATTTGCTAATCAGTGATTTGAGTGAGCACACTAAAAATATTGCCTCGAATCCAAACGTCAGTATCTATTTTGCTGGCAAAGAAATCCGCAAAAGTAAGCTAAATAATGAAAGACTTACGTTGCAAGGATTATTGAAAAAAATAGACGTCATAAAAACAGACTCTTTTTTCTTAGCCCTTTTAGAGTGTTATGTTGCTATCGAACCAAGCGCATCTGTCTGGGCATACTTCTCTGATTTCAATTTCTACGAATTTGAACAACAGAGATTACTGTATATCGAAGGCTTTGGCCAAGCCTTTGAACATAAAACTGACACAAAATCAATTGATCGAGATCCCTAAATAACCCTCTCAAATATGCAGAAAAAGACTATTTCTTATTTAATTCTTATTAAATAAAAAAAAAGCTTTCCTTTTTCCAGTTTTCCTGCATCATATATCGTGGGGGAATAATATGCTTGAAACTGATTTAACTGACGTAGGTTCAGAACACTCTTCACTAAATTTGGCACTACTTGCTCTTAGCGAAATTGCGCAAAGAAAGTCTAACGATGGTTTGTCATATAAAGAAGAAGATGTTGAAAAGTTTGGTGATGCAATAAGAGCAAATAATGATGACGAGCAAATTGAACAAATTGAACGTCTGATAAGAGCGGGAGTTTCGTTAGATATAATTTATGAAAAATTTATACCTGAAGTTGCTGAACTTTTAGGAAATCAGTGGAAGTCTAATAAAGTAACATTTGTTGAGGTATCAATCGGAGCTCAAAGACTTCAGAGACTATCAAGAATCTATGAAAAACAATACTTAGGTCCTCTATATTCATTTGCGTCAGGTCCCGATATATTACTAATTTTACCTAAGGGAGAAATTCATACTCTTGGCTTGATAACTGCGTCAGGGATTTTTAAAAAAGCGGGCTCAAACCCCTCAGTTGCAGTAGGTTACTCAGAAAATGAGCTCTTAGAATTGGTTAAGAAAAATGAATTCAAATTGATTGGTTTATCGGTTGCAAATTCAGGTAACCTCAGTGAAGCGATAGCTATAGCAAACCTAATGTTTAATAACTTAGACCAATGTCCTCCGATTATAATTGGGGGTCAAGGTATCTCAAGGAGCACCAACGAAGAACAACTTAAAGTTTTCGCTCTTAGTACGCAGGATCCATCCGAAGCACTCAAACTGATTAAACAAACGTAACAATAATCTAAAGTTACTTTATTTTTAGTATGGCCGATTCGCACTCAATTTTCTTATGATCAAACTTGCCAAAGTTTTTCGAAAACATCCTTAACAGCTTCAGTGACTGCTTGTCATACTGGCTCTCGTCGTTCCATGTACTGCGTGGATTCAAGAGCGTCTGATTTACACCTTCAATGTGCTGAGGAACTTTGAAACCAAAATTATTATCAATTTTGAAGTCAGCCTCTTCTATTGAGTTTGATAGAATTGCAGAAAGTATTGCTCTGGTGTCTTTTATCGGCATTCTCTTGCCAACTCCATAAGCGCCTCCTGTCCAGCCGGTGTTAACTAGCCAACACTTAGATCCTGATTTTAGAATTTTTTCTTTCAAAAGCTTTCCATAAATCTCTGGCTTTAATGGTAAAAAGGGAGCACCAAAACATGCTGAAAATGTTGGCTGTGGTTCAATAATTCCAGTTTCAGTTCCAGCAGCTTTCGATGTAAAGCCAGATAAAAAATGATATATTGCTTGATCACAGGTTAATTGCGCAACAGGCGGAAAAACCCCAAAGGCGTCGCAAGTTAACAAAACAACATTTGAAGGCTGACCCGAAACACCGGAACGGGAAGAATTCGAAATGTAATTTAATGGATAGGCACATCTTGTGTTTGGAGTGATTGAATCGTCACTGTAATCAAGCGCTAACGTCTCATGGTCAAATATCATATTTTCTATTACAGTTGCAAACTTCGTGGTAGTGCTATAAATTTCAGGCTCTGAGTCTCTGCTCAAATTAATAGTTTTGGCGTAACAGCCACCTTCAAAATTGAAAATTCCAGAATCAGACCAGCCATGTTCATCATCGCCAATTAAAATTCGTTCTGGATCCTGAGACAACGTGGTTTTACCCGTGCCAGACAAGCCAAAAAAAACGGCTGGCTCTTTGCCTTCAGTCCTAGACTGATTTGCAGAACAATGCATTGGCATTACACCTTTTTCAGGCAACAGATAGTTTAGCAGCGTAAATACAGCCTTTTTATTTTCACCAGCATATTGAGTACCAGAAATAATTATTACCCTTCTTTCTATACTTATAGCAATAATAGTATCGGATCTACACCCATGTTTTTCTGGAACAGCCTTAAAACTTGGACAATTAATCATTGTAAACTCTGGGATAAATTCTAAAACTTCATTTTTTTCAGGTCTTCTTAACAAATGTCTAATAAAAAGAGCATGCCAAGCTAACTCATTAATACTGCGAACTTTGATTCTATATTTTTTGTCAGCGCAGCCAAACAGATCCTGAACGTAGTAGTCTTTACCCATCATGTGAGCTAAAACATCATCATAGAGTTGAGAAAAATTATCTTCACTAATTTCGGCCGAATTTTCCCACCAAATCCTATCTTCACTTGATTTTTCTCGGACAAAAAATTTGTCTCTTGGAGATCTTCCAGTGTGTTTGCCAGTGGACACCAGAAGAGTTCCACCGCTTCCCAGTTGACCCTCTCCTCGTTTTATAGATTCCTGCATCAAAGAGGGCTCGGTTAAATTGTACATCACACAATTGCAGCCCAAAATACCCTGTTTATCTAACTTCCAATTTTGATTTACAATACCTTTTTCCATTGATTTGATTCCTTAGTCCACTAAGTTGGAAAAATAAGTTTTGATATTCTCTAACTATTAAAGTTATATTATATTAGCTCTTATAGGCAATTCAATTAGACCAGTGGTGAGCCCGACAGGATTCGAACCTGTGACCCACTGATTAAAAGTCAGTTGCTCTACCAACTGAGCTACGGGCCCATCCAGGAGAATTTGATAGGCTTATCATAATCAGCGGTCAAGGCTATATTTTCGTAAAATCAAAATAAATAGATTTATCTTAGCAAAAAATAACAGTAGATTGCAATTTAACTTAAATAATCAAGAGTAAATCCGAATTGCGAAGTCATGAACCGTCAAATTGAAAAAAAATTAAAGCCCTTTAGCTTTGTAAAAATGCATGGATGCGGAAACGACTTTGTAATAATTGATTCGAGAATAAACGATGTTGAATTAAATTTTAAACTAATTCGCAATTTATGTGATAGAAATAAAGGAATTGGATGTGATCAACTAGTTTTAATAACTCACAGTAGAAATAGTGATACTTATGCTAAGCTAAAGTTTTGGAACTCTGATGGTTCAGAATCCTTTACCTGTGGTAATGCAACTAGATGTGTAGCTGATTTACTTTTTCAGGAAACAAAAAAAAGTACTTTAACGCTAGAAAGCGTGGAGAGAAAACTATACTGCAAGAAAATTGACTCAGAAAATATCTCTGTAAATATGGGGCAACCACTTTTAACTTGGGACAAAATACCTTTATCCAGGGCGAGCGATAGCTTATATTTGCCTTTGGACGGTGTTCCTGTAGCTACAGGAATGGGGAATCCGCATTGCACTTTTTTTGTTCCCAATATAAATGAAGTTAACATGACTGATCTAGGCTCGAAGTATGAAAAATCCTCTTTATTTCCGGATGGAACAAATGTGCAAATAGCGCAAGTTCTCGATAATAAATCTATTCAAGTAAAAGTTTGGGAAAGGGGAGTAGGAATCACCCTTGCGTCTGGTTCCTCAGCATGTGCGGTTGGAGTTGCGGCAAAAAGACGAGGATTAGTAGGAAATTTTGTACGAATTTTTCTCGATGGTGGTAGTGTTCTGACAGAATGGAAAAGTGACGGCGTCTGGCTAACGGGTCCAACTAAAACTGTATTTGCTGGAAGTTTAAATGATCATTTCTTAAATAGTTCTAAGGAATAATAAAGTGGCAAATAAAGTGCAGTTTGAAACATTCGGGTGCAAAATTAATACTTACGAAACTGAGGTAATGAAGAACCTTATTTCCAATTCGAAACTTAGTAATGCGATTGTGGTTAATACCTGTGCTGTAACCTCTGAAGCTGTTCGGAAAGCAAAGCAGAGTGTTAGAAAGCTTAAAAAAAATAATCCAAGAGCGAAAATTATTGTTACGGGCTGCGCCGCTCAAATAGAACCTCAGATATTTGCCGGGATGACTGAAGTAGATTTTGTTGTCGGGAATGCGGAAAAAATGATGGAACCCACATGGAAGAAAGTTTGTGCGAATTCAAAAGATCTAATTGGTCAAACCGAAAAAATATTGGTAAATGATATTATGTCCGCTAAAGAAACCTCAGGACATTTAATAAATGGTTTTGGAAACAGATCGAGGGCTTACGTCCAGATACAAAATGGTTGCGATCATCGATGTACATTTTGTGTTATTCCGTTCGGCCGAGGAAATTCCAAATCGGTCCCTGCAGGCGTTGTAGTAGAGCAAATTAAAAAACTGGTACGAAATAACTATAAGGAAATTGTCCTCACCGGTATTGACATCACCGCTTGGGGAAAAGATTTACCTACTGAACAAAAACTTGGAGACTTAATTACAATGATTTTGGACCTCGTCACTGGTCTTGAGCGTTTAAGAATTTCGTCCCTCGACTCCATAGAAGTTGATGAAAAGCTTTTTGATTGCATTACAACATCAAATATAATTATGCCACATCTGCATTTATCACTACAATCGGGTGACAATCTTATTCTTAAAAGAATGAAAAGACGCCATAATCGATATAATTCGATTGAATTCTGTCAGAAAATTAAAAAATTACGACCACAAGTTGTTTTTGGCGCAGACTTAATTGCAGGCTTTCCAACGGAAACTGACACCATGTTCCAAAATACAATTGCATTAGTCAAAGAATGTGAATTAACTTGGTTGCACGTATTTCCGTTCTCAATAAGAAATGGAACCCCTGCAGCGCGCATGCCACAGGTTGATAGCCAACTTATTAAAAAGAGAGCCTCCATTCTGAGAGAGTTAGGAAACGTCCAAGTTAGAAAACATCTCAAAAATTTTGAAAAAAATACATGTAAAGTCTTAATTGAAAAGCCACGATTAGGTAGGGCGGAAGATTTTACCGAAGTTCTTTTCGAAACCAATCAGCCAATTGGACAACTTATTACTACTAAAATATTGGGGTGCAACAGCAAACAACTTTATGGCGCACCTCTCTAAATGCATTAATCCGTCTCACGACTTGTAATCGATCGACATACAAACATATTTCATTTCCAAATAATCATCTATACCGTGATGTGAGCCTTCACGACCGAGTCCAGACTGTTTGACACCTCCAAAAGGAGCGACTTCTGTTGATATTATTCCAGTGTTTACTCCAACAATTCCATACTCTAAAGCCTCTGAAACCTCAAAAACTCTTCTCAAGTCTGTCGCATAAAAATATGAAGCTAACCCAAAAATGGTGTCATTAGCCTGGTCAATCACATCTTTTTCATCAAAAAAACGAAACAACGGCGCTACTGGACCAAATGTCTCCTCTGAGGCAATGCTCATTTCCCGAGTTACTTCTGTGAGAACAGTTGGTTCGAAAAATGTACCTCCTAGTGAATGCTTTTTTCCACCCATTTTTAGAAGCGCACCTTTACTAACGGCGTCCGTGATATGATCTTCAACTTTTTTTAAAGCATCATCAGAAATTAAAGGACCAAGATTAGTGCTTTCTTCCAGTCCAGACCCAACTTTCATTTTCGAAACGGCCTCTGCTAACTTGGCTGAAAACTCTTCATAGACCTTATCTTGCACATATATTCTATTTGCACAAACGCACGTTTGCCCATTGTTGCGATATTTAGACATAATCGCTCCTTCAACTGCTGAATCGACATCAGCATCATCAAAAACGATAAATGGCGCATTTCCCCCTAATTCCATAGACATTTTTTGTATATTCTGAGCTCCTTGCCTCAACAAAATTCTGCCAACTTCTGTCGAACCAGTAAAAGTAAGTTTTCGCACCTTCGGATTAGAGCAAAACTCCAACCCAATTTCCGAAGCTGCATTAGATGTAATCATAGAGAAAACGCCCTTAGGTACTCCTGCTAGCTCAGCTAAATATACCATAGCTAACGCAGAAAGTGGTGTTTCTGCTGCCGGCTTCGCCACGAACGAGCAACCAACTGCTAGTGCAGGCGCTAATTTTCTTGCTATCATTGCATTTGGAAAATTCCACGGTGTAATGGAAGCAACCACTCCGATAGGCTGCTTAGTAACAATTATTCTCTTGTCAGTTTGGTGACCAGGAATTGTTTCACCATAAACCCGCTTTGCCTCCTCAGAAAACCATTCCACAAAACTAGCACCATAAAAAATCTCTCCCTTTGCTTCCAAAATAGGTTTGCCCATTTCAGATGTTAAAATTAGCGCCAAATCGTCACAATTATCCATCATCAATTCATAATATTTTCGCAAAATAACTGCTCTTTCTTTGCCAGTCTTTTTTGCCCATACCTTTTGAGCCTTTGCCGCACCATTGATGGCTTCTTTAACATAATCGACGCCAAGATCTGGAAGCTCCGCTATAATCTCACCAGTAGCAGGATTTCTCACTTCAAATACCTTGCCATTTTTTTCTGTAACCCACTCCCCATTTATATATGCTTTACTAACCAGTAAATTGGGATTTGCTAACATAGAACGAAGATTACCAAATTTTTTCATTTTTATTACCCCTCTAATGTGCGTGCTCACTCATCAATCTATTTTTGAATAGAAACTGTAAGATAGAATGAAAATTTTAATCTTGCAAAAGATTTATTGCGGCTCATGTTGTCTCAAACACTCGGCCATGCCAATACTAGCGCTAACAACTACATTTAGTGATCTTCCACGACCGGGCATCGGTATATAAACTTTTTTATCTGCCCTATCAGCCACATCAGTTGAAACACCAGAACTTTCATTTCCTACCATTAAAACATCTGTAGGAAGAAAATTGAAATTCCATATACTTATTGACCCTTTTGTACTCATAAGAATCAATCTTCGAGCCTTTTTCTGTTCTTTCTCATCCTTTTTAATTATTTCAGCATAAAATTTATCAAAGTTAACATGCCTGGATATCTGAACACTATCCAAATAATCCATTGCTGTTCTTTTCAAAGCTTTGACGGAAAAAGGAAACCCACACGGCATTACGACATCTAACGGAATACCAAAACATACACAAACTCTTATCAGAGCACCTAAATTCTGAGCGATATCTGGCTGATAAAATACTATTCTGTTAGACACAGTGTTTTTTTCATTAAACATACTTTCCTGACTGGGTGCGTCTTTAAGTCTCTTTGAACATCTTCTATTGAAGGAACATATAAATTACATTAATGTCAAGTTTGATACTGTGTCAAACACACAAATGAAGTACAAAGGATTTGAAAATGGCTAGTGGTGAGGTGAAAAGAAAAGGTCGTAGAGATTTTCTCTATGTAGCGACCGCAGCAGCTGGTGCAGTGACTTTAGGCTCAACAATTTGGCCCTTGATTAATCAGATGAATCCGACTGCAGACGTTCAAGCTTTAGCCTCTATCGAAGTCGATGTTGATGGTTTGGAACCAGGATCACAAATAACCGTTAAATGGTTAGGCAAACCAGTATTTATTAGACGAAGAACTAGTGAAGAAATTCAAGCAGCACGGAACGTCGATTTAGCGTCTCTACCTGATAAGAATTCATCAAATGCGAATATGGAAAATGCTGATGCTTCAGATCAAAATAGAACCCTAGATGAAAATGGCGAATGGTTGGTTATGATTGGGGTCTGTACTCATTTAGGGTGTGTTCCACTGGGAGATGCAGGAGAGTTTGGTGGTTGGTTTTGCCCTTGTCACGGGTCACACTATGATACGTCTGGCCGTATAAGAAAAGGACCAGCGCCGAGAAATCTTGATATACCAGTCGCACGATTTGTGCAAGACGGTGTAATTAAATTAGGGTAAGGAGAAACCTATGAGTGGTATTCCACATGATCATTACGAGCCTAAGAAAGGCTTTGAAAGTTGGCTTCATAAGCGCCTTCCAATCGTAAGTCTCATTCACGATACTTTGACTATCCCAACGCCAAAAAACCTAAATTGGATGTGGATCTGGGGTATCGTTCTAACTTTTTGTCTAGCGCTACAAATCATCACTGGTATTATTTTAGTAATGCATTATACACCTCATGTTGATTTTGCATTTGATAGTGTCGAGCACATAATGCGGGATGTTAATGGAGGTTGGGCCATTCGTTATCTACATATGAATGGAGCTTCATTGTTTTTTGTAGCAATGTACTTACACATTTTCCGAGGTCTGTACTACGGCTCTTACAAGGCGCCAAGAGAAGTTACTTGGATTATAGGTATGCTGATATACGTTGCTTTAATGGCAACGGCATTCATGGGATATGTTCTTCCCTGGGGACAAATGTCTTTCTGGGGTGCAACGGTTATAACAGGTCTGTTCGGAGCTATTCCATTCATTGGAGAACCAATCCAGACTTGGCTTCTTGGAGGCCCTGCAGTAGACAATGCAACGTTGAACAGGTTTTTTAGTCTTCACTATTTACTACCATTTATTGTCGCTGGCTTAGTGATTGTTCACATTTGGGCGTTTCATACAACGGGTAATAACAACCCTACTGGAGTGGAAGTCCGAAGAACTTCAAAAGAGGAAGCCAAAAAAGACACATTACCATTTTGGCCGTACTTTGTTATTAAAGATTTATTTGCGCTTGCGTTAATTATGATTATATTTATTGCAATTGTAGCCTTTATGCCAAATTATTTGGGGCATCCCGACAATTACATTCAAGCTAATGCTTTAGCGACTCCAGCTCATATTGTGCCTGAATGGTATTTTCTTCCCTTTTATGCGATATTAAGAGCGTTCACTGCTGAAGTTTGGATAGTTCAACTTGCGTCATTCATTACAGGAGGTATCGTATCAGCCAAATTTTTTGGTGTCCTAGCAATGTTTGGAGCGATAGCTGTAATGGGTCTTGCACCAGCGCTTGACACTTCTTCCGTTAGGTCTGGTAGGTATAGACCTCAGTTTCGGTGGTGGTTTGCTCTTTTAGTTGTAGATTTTATAGTGTTAACATGGTGTGGAGCTATGCCAGCAGATGAACCTTATGCAACAATTTCGTTGATAGCATCAGCATATTGGTTTGCATACTTTTTAGTTATTTTGCCGTTGCTCGGCATCATTGAAAAACCTAAGGATCAGCCCAATTCTATTGAGGAGGACTTTTCAGGTCATTACCCGCAACGCAAATCTAGCACCCCCAACAGTACAGAAAAAGATCCGACAGGTTCTATGGCTCCAGCCGAATAAAATCAGGAAACTAAAATGAAAAAATATTTCCTCTTAGCTATACTCTTAGTGCCATTAAGTTACTCAATTGGTTTTTCGGCAGAAAAAGCAGTGAAGACTATTGAAGACGTTCGCTTCACGTTTGAAGGCCCACTCGGTACTTTCGATAGAAACCAGCTTCAACGAGGACTGCAAGTTTTTACCGAAGTTTGTTCAAGCTGCCACGGTTTATCTCAGGTAGCTTTCCGTTCATTGGGTGACTCAGGTGGTCCAGAAATGGAAGATGATCAAGTTAAAGCTTACGCAGCCCAGTACGAAATTTTTGATCCTGACCTAGATGATTATAGACCTGGAAAGCCCGCAGATAAATTTCCAATGTCGGCAGTTGAGAATGCACCAGATCTTAGCCTCATGGCTAAGGCTCGAGCTGGCTTTCACGGACCATACGGTACTGGCATAAATCAACTGCTAAAAGGAATGGGCGGTCCTGAATATATCGTAAATCTTTTAAAAGCTTACAACGAAGAAGAAAAAGAACAGGCCGGATCTATACTTTATGGAAATGATATTTATCCTGGTGGATGGATAGCAATGGGTCAACCTCTATGGGGAGATGACGTAGAATATATGGATGGAACAGAAGCAACGTTAGAACAGGAAGCGATAGACGTTGCCAGCTTCTTGATGTGGGCGGCCGAACCTAAACTCAATGCACGGAAAGAGTTTGGCTTTACGGCCGTATTACTTCTTTCTGGCTTAGCAGTACTACTATTTTTTACTAATAAACGATTGTGGGCACCCTACAAAGGTAAGGCATAAATAAAGTTGTCCCACTAACCTTTTGGAAGTAGGGTAAATGTCAATTAATACGTTTGGTCATATGTTCAGAGTTACTACCTGGGGTGAAAGCCACGGCCCTTCTCTTGGGGCCGTAATTGATGGGTGCCCACCAGGAATTGAAGTTTCTGTAGTCAAATTGCAACCTTATCTCGATAGGAGGCGACCAGGTCAAAGTAAGTACACTACTCAGCGGAAAGAACCTGACAAAGTTGAAATCTTATCGGGAGTTTTTGAGGGAAAAACAACTGGCACACCTATACACTTATTGATCACTAATAAGGACCACCGTTCAAAGGATTATACTGAAATATCCGAAACCTTTCGACCTGGACATTCAGATTTAACTTACTTCATTAAGTATGGGCGGCGTGATTTCAAGGGAGGTGGACGATCCTCTGCTCGCGAGACAGCAGCTCGAGTAGCAGCTGGCGGTGTGGCTCAAATAGTTCTAAAAAAATTGGTGCCTGAGTTAAAGATCATTGGCTACCTCAAACAATTGGGCACGCTAAAAATTGATCCCTTAAAGCTTGATATCAAAGAGATTAACAAAAATGAGCTTTTTTGTCCTGACAGCAACTCCGTTGAACCTTGGTCAAAATACCTTAATCAAATCAGAAAGTCTGGAGACTCCATTGGCGCAGTTATTGAAGTAATTGCCAAACATATGCCCGCCGGGCTTGGAGCGCCTATTTATGCAAAATTAGATTCTGATATTGCAGCTGCATTAATGTCTATCAATGCAGTTAAAGCAGTTGAAATTGGAGTTGGATTAGAAGCTGCAACTCTGAAAGGTTCAGAGAACGCTGATGAACTATTCATCAAAAACAATAAAGTAAGCTTTTCATCCAATCATGCTGGCGGTATTCTTGGAGGAATTTCGTCCGGTCAGGACTTAATTGCGAGGTTTGCAGTCAAACCAACATCGTCTATTCTTCAGCCAAAACGTACAATCACTAAGGATGCTAAAGAAACAAAAATAATTACTAAAGGTCGACATGACCCGTGCGTTGGGATCCGTGCAGTCCCAGTAGGGGAAGCTATGATAGCATGTGTAATTTTGGACCACTTTCTATTACATCGTGGTCAGAATGATGGAAATCAAGCTGCAATCTAGCGCTAAATATCCTAGTGCTTTTTTTTACACCGCTCAAAAGTAGCGACTGTTTCTATATGATGCGACCATCGAAATTGATCAATTACCTGAACGTTGGTAAGTTTGTAACCACCATTAACTAAAATCTCAGCGTCTCGAGAAAACGTTTTTGGATTGCATGATATCGCAACTATTCTTTGAACATTACTTTTTGCCAAAAACTTACACTGGTTTAAAGCGCCTGACCTTGGAGGGTCAAAAATAACTGTCTCAAAGCTATCAAGCTCCTCCTCTGAAAATGGATACTTAAAGAGATTACGAACGCAAGTGGCTACAGGCTTTTTTACACCAGCTTTCTTACATGCGATATTAAGTGTATCTATCATTTCTGTGGATTTGTCCACGGCAAGAACACTAGCCTTTTGAGCTATAGAAAGAGCTATGACACCGCATCCAGAAAAAAGATCTAAAACTCTTGACGCACCCGATATTGCTTGATGAACATAATCCAAAATTGCAGTTTGTCCCTCTAAGGTGGCCTGCAGAAAGGCTCCAGGGGGCGGTACTACTCTAGTGTTCCCAAAAATTTGATAGGGTTCATCTGAAAAAAATAGCACTTCATCGTTCCAAGTTAAGCGGGCGACGCGATATACTTGAAGTAACTTATAAATTTTATTTCTAATATCAATACTCTGATATTTTGCATTTTGAACTACAACATCCAATCCGTTTTCAGATACGGTTACACCTATTCTAATTGTTCCATTTCTTGAACAGCCGACGCAAGTTAAAAGCTTTATAGCAGGATAAAAATCCATAATTTCGTGAGAGACTACTTTGCAACCTTCTGCAGAACATATCAAATGACTGCATCGAGAGTTAAAACCCACTAACTCAGCCTTTTTAGTTCGCCTACCACTAAACACTGCTCTTCGGCGAGAAAATTCTGGAACACTGATAGGTTGTAAAAACTTGACCGAAATACCTCGTTTTAAAAGTTCATTTTCAACAATCAAGACTTTCCAATTCAAAACAAATTCATCAGACGCATGCTGAAGCGAACAGCCACCGCAGACGCCAAACTGAGAACAAGGTGGACTCACCCTATTTTGAGATGGAGTAATAACCTTATTAATTAAAGGTATACCATCAGAATCCTCGTACAACTCCAGAATATCACCTGGAAGAGAAAAAGGAATGGGAACATATTCATTGTCAGGACTAATTCCATATCCATTGGCGTTTAAGTCAGTTACTCTAATTCTTCCCATACAACGCTCTTCTGTTAATTCAATTTTTCTTTTGAGCTCTGACAAAAAACTCTGTATTTCCATCGCTACCAAGAACTGGGCATTCGACAAAATCAGTTACGCTCCAGCCAGACGACTCCAAGAAGAACGAAATTCTTGAGCAAACCTCAGGATACAAATTTCTATTTTTGACAATACCGCCCTTTCCAACATTTTCCCGCCCTACCTCAAATTGTGGTTTTACAAGGGCAACCAATTGAGTATTAATCTTAGAAAGACTTAACGGAACCGGTAAAACTTTTTTTAATGAAATAAATGATGCGTCACAAACAATAAAATCAAATACTGGGAAACATGAGCTATCTAAATCCTTGGCGTTTAGGCCTTCAAAACTTCTTACACGATTGTCGAGAATAAGACTTTTATGTAGTTGATTTTTACCAACATCTACTGCATAGACGATTCTAGCGCCATACTTTAACATCACCTGAGTAAATCCCCCAGTTGAAGAACCGATATCTAGAGCCGTGCCGCAAATTTCTGAGTATCCAAAATTCTTTAAGGCAAAATCTAATTTCATTCCCGCTCTACTTACCCACGGATTTACATTTTCCACAATACTCAGAGAGTCTTTTTCAGTCACCATAAAAGAACCTTTTGTCTCAATTACACCATTTACCTCGACTGCTCCGGCAACTATCAAAGCCTTCGCCCGAGCCCTTGAAAATGCCAAATTTCTACTAAAAATTTCTAGATCAAGGCGAGTTTTCATTCCCGATACCACAACATATACTCACAATTCACACTTTCCTTTATTCTCTGAAGTATATTATAATAAGCTCCTTCACTAAAGGCTCTTTTTAACAAAAAATACGGCTTGTATTAAAATTCAAAAACATACAAATTAAACATAATTAAGAGAAAGAAATTAAAATGTCAAAAACGATCGCTGTTTCAAATACTGAGAAAAACTTAGCGAGCGAATGGTTTACGGAATTGAGAGATACTATTTGTGAAGAATTCGAAAAATTAGAGGACTCTCAGAATACAGGACCATTTAAAAATTTGTCACCAGGTCGGTTTCAACAAAAACACACCAAGCGAAAAAGTAGTCTAATAGAAGATGCTGGCGGTGGCACAATGTCCATTATGCGAGGGGGACGCCTTTTTGAAAAAGTAGGGGTTAATATTTCGACGGTATATGGGAACCTTGGAAAAGAGGCTCAAAATAGTATTAGCGGTCGTAGAAATATCCCTGGACTCGATAAAGATCCAAGGTTTTGGGCATCAGGAATAAGTTTAGTCGCACATTTGAGGTCTCCAAAAGTACCTGCTGTTCATATGAATACTAGGATGTTCTGGACACCGTTTGACTGGTGGTTTGGTGGTGGAACGGACCTTAATCCGATGGTAGAAATTAAAAAAGATACCAATTTCTTTCATAAGATTTTAAAATTGGCTTGCGATAAACACGATAAAACATTTTATCCAGAGTATAAAAAATGGGCAGATAAATATTTTATGATCAAGCATTGGAATGAACCTCGGGGCGTAGGAGGAATATTTTACGATGACCATTGCACAAAAGACTGGAGTAAAGACTTTGAATTCACCAAAGACGTTGGGAAAGCATTTCTGGCCGCATACATTCCTTTAGTAGAAGCCCATCGCAATGAGACATGGAATAAAGAAGATAAAGAATGGCAGCTTGTTAAGCGCGGAAAATATACAGAATTCAACCTTGTATATGATCGAGGAACACAGTTTGGCCTGCAAACAGGACATAATCCCGAGGCTGTATTAATGAGCCTTCCACCTGAAGCAAAATGGCCGTGATGAACAGAATTGAGGCCTTTCTTCTCTAAAATTTTGCGATCTTTATCTGAATCAATAATTCTGATTTGTCAAGACTAAATCCAGAATCTATCCAAACTTTTTCTAACCTTTTTAATTCAATCCCTAGACTTCTTGATGGCTTTTGAAATGGTATCAGATCTTCTCCCCGAAGAGGAAAAACTTGCTTTGCTCCTATTTTAACCGCTTTAATATCCTCATCAGTAACATACTCACCAGCTTTTGAACTACAAATCAGCAAAGCCCCAAGCGCCGTTAATTCTCCGTATCGATATGCAATCACCGAGTTTATAGTTTTTTCTTCAATACATCTCTCCAAATCAATAAGAAATTTTTTTTCCAAGCTACTAAATGGAAATAAACTATGACATGGCCTTGATTCTGTTCCAGTCAACATCTTCAATCTTATCAAAGGACTTAGATTTATCTTCTTTGCGACTTCGTTTTTAAAAAAGATTTCTAAATTATTTGTATCAAAACCCGGAATTATTACTTCTAAAACGCCTGAACTCTCAAGATGTGGTACTACAGTTTTTAAATTTTGCGAGCTTAATATCAACTTAAGCTCCGACCAAACCCGGTTTGCACTAAGTGATTTTAATCCTTCCAAACAATACTTGCATGCGGCTAAACCATCAATATCCAAATATTTATCCGGTGCACCATATAATACAGAGAACCGGAAAAACCTCAAAACTCGAAGATAATCCTCCTTAATTCTCTCTTCGGGATCACCTATAAATTTAACTTTCTTTTTTAATAAATCAGCATATCCATTAAGTGGATCAACTAATTCGCCTTCTCTGTTCAAATATAAAGCATTAATCGTGAAGTCGCGTCGTGAAGCATCATCTAAGATGCTATCAGAATATTTTATTTTTGCTCGACGTCCGTAAGTTTCTACATCTGAACGAAACGATGTGATATGAAAGAACGAATCCTGACAGACTAAAGTTATAGTACCATGTTCTATTCCTGTTGGAATCCACCTAAGCCCAAACTTTTTCGCTAAACTGATGACTTCTGTCGGTTCTAGATCAGTTGCAAAATCAATGTCTTTTACCGGTTTACAAAGAATGGAGTTCCGAACACATCCCCCAACCACATAAACGGTGGCACCTGTTGACTCCAGTACATCAAAAACTTTAGTGACAGGCTCTCTTTGCAAAAAGTCAAATATTTTCATATTAAGTATACCCTGTCGGACAAGCCCTTAAGGATTCTCGCAGTTGCTCCCCAAATATAATATTTTCCATATGGCACGACATAATATCTCCTAAGTGTTTTATAATTAATAGTCTGCCTAATTGAAAAACGATCTGGATCAATCAAGTACTCTAAAGGCACGAAAAAAACTTCATCCACTTCTCGATCATTTTTTACAATTTTTTCAAATTCATTTATTACTCCTACATACGGAACTACCCTAAAACCGGTAACAGTCTCGTGAGTAGCCAATTTTCCCAAAATTGTTATGTTTGAAGCAGATAATCCTATTTCTTCATTATATTCTCTTAAAGCAGCTGCCAAAACCGAAGAGTCGGTGCCGTCTACTTTTCCTCCAGGAAAAGCTACCTGTCCTGCGTGCAGATTAAGCAATAGTGATCTTTTTGTTAAAATAACCATATACCTTTGACTGATACAAATAAGCGGTATTACTATTGCAGCCATCTGTAATGTCCGCACTGTTTTTTTTAAATAATTCGGATGCAAGTCAAAATCTGATGTTATAGGCTGGTCTTGTTCGAGAGCCGACGTATCACTTAAAACTTCTTTTATCTTTTTTATCAAACTATCTTTATGCATAAAAATATTTAATTTAAGCTTTTACCTAAATTTACGGTTGTTGCTCTCCCTTTTTTATCCCTTAACACCGAGATCTTTTGGTTGAAACTCGTAATGCTGTCCACAAAACTGACAATCAGCGGTCACTAAACCTTCATCAGTTGTCATAAACGCAATCTCTTTTTGTGTATAAATTGATAATGCATGGATCAGTTTTTGACTACTACATTTGCAACCAAATGATATTTTTTGCCGTCTTAAAAGTTCTAACTTTTGAATAGAAAACAACTGATGAAGAAGTTGTTCCCCTGTGATGCCTGGACTTGCCAGCTCAATACCGTCAGCTGTAGCTAACAATAGTTTAGAACTTATCCAATCATCTTTTTCTCTATCACTATCAAAAGTTTTGTGATTTAGGAAACTATGCTTTTCATCCTTCTTATATCCACTTTTTGGCATACTTTGCAACATTATTCCCCCAGCCCTCCACAGTGATTGTGAACTGCTGCAATTAGGTTTAATTATACTCAAATTAAAGGTAGTGGGCAACTGTTCTGATTGGGCAAAATAATTCTCTGCACAAGCAGAAACAGTTTCACCAGCTAATGGTGTTATTCCCTGATATGGTTCAGTTCCCTCACCCTGATCAATTAGAATGCCAAAAACACCTCTCCCAAAATTCTTAAAGCCTGTCCGCCCGTTTTCGTACATTTCCTTCTCATTGAAATTAGCATAAGCCCTCATTTTCCCGCAGTCGTTTTTAACTGATGGACTGAAATAATCAGTTGCAATCAATTTTAGAGGCCCATCTCCTCTAATTTGTATAGACATCTTCCAACGAAGTTTGATTGACTCACCAATTAACGCAGTCACTACCAGAGTCTCTGCAAGAAGTTTAGCCACCTCAAGGGGATAAGCATGCCGACTCAATATCTCGTTAAGAGCTGAATCTAAACGAGTGAACCTACCTCTCACGGTATTTTCACATAAACTAAATGCAAGGATAAAATCCTCCCAGATTTCTTTATTCTTTTTTTTCTCTCGCATTTTTTCTCTTTCAGTATAAAAAGTTAACAAGATAGCACTTACATTTTTGTTAAAAAAATTTCAAAATGAATGCTACCATATAAATTAAGAAAGCTAGCATAATGCTTAGGTTTGGTGAAAGAGTCAAAAAAAACATAACTTATAAAAGAAGAGTCGGAGCATACGGTATTATCGAAGTTAAAGGATCCTTAATTTTAACCAAACAAATTATTAATGAACACACTTCAGAAATTCAGTTACCTGGTGGAGGTTTAGAATCAAATGAAACTTTGGCTCAAGCTCTAGTTAGAGAGGCCTATGAAGAAACTGGTTGGCGAGTCTATATAAAAAGAAAAATTGGCTGCTATCAAAGATTCGTATTTATGCCAGAATATAATATCTGGGCACATAAAATTTGCCATATATTCTTCTGTCAAGGTATTTTAAAGCTTGCTCCACCAAGTGAAAAAAATCATTCTGTGTTACTTGTAAGTCCAAAAATTGCACCAACGCTACTTGAAAGTTCTGGCGACCAATATTTTGTAAAAAAAATTTTTTAAAGCTAGATTTTTAGCATTTGCAGGAGCTCGTTTGTTGGCCAACTATCAGCATCCAGACCTAAAAACAACTGAATCTTTCTAACGGCATCTCGAGTTTTTGCGCCCAAGATACCGTCAATATCTCCAACATCTTCACCAATACTTTTAAGGTACACCTGTAGTGCCTGTATTTTCTCAAAATCTATAATTGATTCTGCCTTTTCTAAAGAATAAGTTTTCGCACCAGATAATCTTGTAGCTAGGTAAGCGGCGGTCACCGCATAAATAAAGCTATTGTTCCATTTTAAAAAAACCCTAAAATTTTCATAAACAATAAATTTTGGACCTTTTCTACCTTGCGGAACAATTATCGCGGCCTTCTGACCCATCTCCCCTAAGAACTTTTTTCCTCTCGGTTGTGCACCCAATAACTTCCACTCACTAACCGTACGCTCTCGACCCAAACCAGTATCTTCCCATCTAAAATTTTCTGGTAGCCTGACTTCCTCTAACCATGGACCATCATACTCCCAACCAAAGGATTCAAAAAAAGCGAAAGCAGTTTCCAATGAGTCATAGACACTCTCAGTCATGTTAATTGAGCCATCACCATCACCGTCTCTTCCAAGCAAAAGAATGTCTGATGGAAGCATTTGAATATTTCCTACTTCACCTGCCCAAGCTCCTCGTGAAGTCTTAGCATCAATAACTCCACGTGAAACAAGTTCTACAGCGGAAATAAATTCTTCTTTAAACAACTTTGTTCTACGACAATTATGAGCAAGCGTTGCTAATGCGCTTAACGTATGATAATTACCTTGAACTTTACCAAAATCAGATTCTAAAGCCCAGATAGCTACTATAACTTCGGGTGAAACACCATATTTACTTTTCATTTTCAAGAAAAAATTTTTATAATCGTTCAGTTTTTTTTCCCCATTTTGAAGCCTGTACTTGTTAATAGCGCGGTTAGAAAACTCTAAGAATCCAAGTCTGAATGCTGTCTGATTTTGGTCTAATCTAAGTATTTCCGGACTATGATTGACATATTTAAGTACCTTATCAATTGCATCCACAGATATTCCGACTGAAATAGCCTTTTCCTCCATGGATGACATGAAGTCATTAAAATTGCCACCACAACGTATACTTCTTTCATAAGAATACGCTGGGTAGCAAAAAACAACAAAAATAAGACCTAGCCTGACCATTAAAAATCGTTTTAACACTTTATATTTTGGAATCATTCAAACCTAATACATCCATCATATTGTACTCTCCGGCATCTTTAAATGAAGCCCATACTGCAGCCCTAATAGCACCCCGCGCAAAAACCATCCTATCTGTTGCAATATGACGCAAAATCACTCTCTCGCCGCTGCCGGCGAAAATTACGTCATGTTCTCCAACAATATCTCCACCTCTCATAGAAGAAAATCCTATCGAACCAATGCGCCTGGTACCATTATAACCATTACGGTTAAAATCTTTTGCGTCGTCTAAACTAAGCGACCTCCCTTTTGCAGCTGCCTCTCCAAACATCAGTGCCGTTCCAGAAGGCGAGTCAACCTTTTGATTGTGATGAATTTCATTTATCTCAATATCAAAATTATCATCCAATATTGAAGCAACTTTCTCGGTTAATTTTGCAATTAAATTCACTCCGAGGCTCATATTTCCAGCTCTTACAATAGGAATTTTTTGAGCCGCAAGTCTAATTTTTTCTATCTCTTCAAAAGAAAAACCCGTAGTACCAATGACGTGAGCAACTTTGGCAGCGGCAGTAGATTTTAAGGCAACTAGCGACGTCTCTGGGGATGTAAAGTCAATTACTACATCTGCGCTATCAATTACATTGACAATATCTGATTCAATAATAATCCCATTTGGTTTACCTAAAAGAACTTTCCCCACATCTAATCCAAGCCAAGTATGATCTTGCTTCTCGGCAGCTCCTATTAAATTTACTTTCTCATCTTCCTCTATCGACTTAACAATCATTTGACCCATTCGACCGGCTACACCTAGGACTGCAATCCTAATTAACCTTTTCATTATTTCACTCCGTAAATAAATATAATTTAAATTTGCGAACTTTTTAAGAATAGCGTTTTATTTAACCGTCTACAGAATAACTGATTTGTTGACACTTACTAGAAAAAAAGTGCACAAAAAGATATGACAAAAAAAAAAAATTGTATAAAGTTTCAATGCTCTCAAACCGACAGCTTAGAGTAGCTGAGCTAATAAGGCGAAGCTTATCGGATATACTTCTTAAAGGGGATTTAGCACAGCCAGAACTCTTAGATGCATCAATCACCGTGAGCGAAGTTCGTTGTAACTCTGATCTAAAAATTGCCACCGTTTATGTTTTGCCCTTGGGAGGGAAAAATTCTTCGGAAGTTATCTCAGCATTAGAGAAATCTTGTGGAGGAATTAGAAAAATATTAGCAAAGAAAGTCAACCTTAAATTCGTACCAGAACTTCGCTTCTTAGCTGATAAAACTTTTGACCAAATGGAAACTAGTAGGAAAATGTTTAACAACCTCTGAATAAAAGGAGATGTTTCTGAACCGATAGAAACAAACTGCCCAAAGTAACTTTTGGAGGAAAAAGTAATTGAAATATATAGAGACTCGATCATTGAATGGTTGGTTAATTATTGATAAACAAATTAGCAATACTTCCACATCAGTAGTGAATAATTTAAAGAGAATTTTGCGAGCAAAAAAGGCCGGACATGCAGGAACGCTTGATCCCGAAGCTACAGGGATTTTAGCTGTTGCCTTTGGGGAAGCCACAAAAACTATTCCTTATCTTGTTAAAGCTCAAAAATCATATAAATTTTCAATTGTGTTTGGTGCTTCCACAAACACTGACGACGCAACTGGCTCCGTAATTAAAACTTCTGAAAAGCGTCCGTCTAATGAGGATTTAAAAAGTTGCCTTAACCAATTTGTAGGAAAGGTATATCAAGTACCCCCCGCAGTTTCAGCAATTAAAATCAATGGTGAAAGAGCTTACTCTCGATTTCGAAAGGGAGAAGAAAATCTTGTCTTAAAACCTAGAGAGTTATGGGTAAACGAATTAAGTTTTATAAGGCGAATAGATAAAAGTTCAGCTCAATTAAGCGTCACATGTGGAAAAGGTGGATATGTTAGATCTATAGCTCGGGACATTGGAGAACTATTAGGTTGCTATGCTCATGCAAAAGAGATTCGGCGGACATCGTCAGGTCCTTTTACTTTAGCCGATACAGTGGATAATACTCTTATTACAACTAAAAATTCTTTAGAACTTGAGAAAAGAATTCTTCCGACTCATGCGTGTCTAAAACATATTAATCACGTAAACTGTAGCCTTGTTGAGGCTAATAAATTAAAAAATGGTCAACCCATAGTTAATAATTATATGCTCTCGGACGGAACCGAAGCGCTTCTGCTATTGGATGGACGCCCGATATCTCTATGCTTAGTTGAAAATAAAAAAATTTTCCCAAAACGTGTTTTTCTTTTGGATCTTGACTATTGACAGATCGCAACTGCATAACCTCATTTACAAAAGTATCAAAAATAACTACCTATGCAGTGTATTCGCCCTGCAAATCCTATCGATATAGCCTGACGAAAACTTGGGACTTAAAAAAAAAATTCTTTTTATAATGCTCAATCCTTCTACAGCAACTGAGCACAACGATGACGCTACAGTAACGCGATGCGAAACTCGAGCAAAAGCTCTTGGGTTTGGTTCTATGACGATTTGCAATTTATTCGCTATTAGGGAACCAGTTTCAAAAAAGCTCACACTCTATCATGATCCTATTGGAAAAAAAAATGATAAAATTTTAGCTGAAAACATTTCCTCAGCTAAAGCAATCGTTTGTGCTTGGGGTTCTCGTGGGGACTATATGCAGAGAGCTTTACAGATAAAGAAAATTTTGCAAAACCAAAAGAAAACGGCTTTTCATCTTGGGTTAACAAAAAATGGTCACCCCAAGCATCCACTTTACATTAGTTACTCTACAAAATTATCCAAGTGGTTTTAATGGTATAACAAAATTTGTAAATTTTTATTTAATTGCTTTTCATCTTAGGAAAAAAGCCTTATAGAAATCAAATGTTAAGTTAATAACATTATGTCGCTGGACGACATCTCGGCGAGATAGCGAAAAGAAACAATATTAGAGAAGGAGAGTATTGATGTCGATAACAGCAAAAGAAAAGAAAACTGTGATTTCTGATTTTTCGACCAGTAAAAATGATACTGGATCCCCTGAAGTGCAAGTAGCCATACTCACAAACAGAATTTCAACACTTACTGAGCACTTTAAGATTCACAATAAGGATAATCATTCACGTCGCGGACTACTTAGAATGGTATCAAGGCGTAGAAAACTGCTAGATTATGTTAGAGCAAAAGATGAAACTAGATATAAGACTCTGATAGAAAGATTAGGTATACGACGTTAGCTACCACTTATTTAGCAAAAGCAAAATAATTTGAAGAATATCACTACTAAATATTTAGATTTAATTTTCTAAATTCTTGATGGCCAAAAAGGATTTAATTGTAAAGCAAGATTGAGAACCAAGGGGCTTTCAATACAATAAAAGGAATATAATGTTTAATTTTGTAAAAAAATCTATTGAATGGGGCAACAGAACTTTAACTCTTGAGACTGGCAAAATTGCTCGACAAGCGGACTCAACAATTATAGCCAGTTACGGGGAAACCTCTGTTTTAGCAGCAGTAGTGTTTTCAAAGGAATCAAAACCGGGACAAGACTTCTTCCCTTTAACGGTAAATTATCAGGAAAAATATTACGCTGCAGGAAAAATTCCTGGTGGTTTCTTTAAGAGAGAAGCTCGACCGACGGAAAAGGAGACACTAACTAGCAGACTAATTGATAGACCTATAAGACCCCTTTTCGCTGATGGTTTTAAAAATGAAGTTCAAGTAACATGCACTGTATTAAGTCACGATCTGGAAAATGATCCGGATATTCTGGCGCTAATTGCAGCTTCAGCAGCATTGACACTATCTGGAGCACCTTTTTTAGGGCCAGTTGGTGCGGCAAGAATAGGTTTTGCCGACGGCGAATATACTTTGAACCCAACAGTTGACGAAATGGATAACTTACGTTCCAATCCAGATCAAAAATTAGATTTAGTGCTTGCTGGAACTAAAGATGCCGTAATGATGGTAGAGTCTGAAGCGTATGAACTGTCTGAAACGGAAATGTTAGGTGCCGTGAAATTTGGACATGAAAATATTCAACCAGTAATGAATTTAATAATCGAATTGGCAGAGGAAGCAGCAAAAGACGCTTATAATTTTGTTCCCCCAGATACAAAGACTATTTTTAAATCGATAAAAAAAATTGGAGAAAAATCTTTGCGAGAGGCGTTTTCTCTTACTGATAAAATGGAAAGACAAACTGCTATCTCAAATTCTATCGACCTGATAAAGTCGTCTCTCAATGAAGACGAAAGCCAAAACGAGAATTTAAATGAATGTATTAAAAAACTTGAGTCAGACATTGTTAGAGGAGACATTCTAAAAACTGGAAAAAGAATTGATGGCAGAGATTTAGTGACAGTTCGGCCAATAGCCTCTGAAACTGGCTTACTTCCGCGAACTCATGGGTCGGCGCTATTTACTCGAGGTGAAACTCAAGGTCTAATAGTTACAACTTTGGGCACAGGTGACGACGAGCAGATAATTGACGCTTTACACGGCACTAGCAGATCAAATTTCATGCTTCACTATAATTTTCCACCATATTCTGTTGGCGAATGTGGAAGAAACGCTGGCCCTGGACGAAGAGAAATAGGCCATGGAAAATTGGCATGGCGTGCGTTGCAAGCAGTCCTGCCTCCTGCGACAGACTTTCCATATACGATACGATTAGTTTCAGAGATAACTGAGTCCAATGGATCATCTTCTATGGCAACTGTATGTGGCTCATCCCTGTCCATGATGGATGCTGGGGTTCCTTTGAAAGCTGCTGTTGCGGGCATTGCAATGGGTTTGATACTCGAAGGAAAAAAATATGCTATTTTAACTGACATCTTGGGAGACGAGGATCACTTAGGCGATATGGATTTTAAAGTTGCAGGAACTAAAAATGGAATAACTTCGCTTCAAATGGATATAAAGGTTACAGGTATTACTCAAGATATTATGGGAAAAGCCTTAGACCAAGCAAAGGATGCAAGGCTTCATATTCTCGCAGAAATGGATAAAGCAATATCAGTCGCCTCTGATTTCTCAATACATGCTCCACGAATCGAAACGATGACTATTGCGGCAGAAAAAATAAGGGAAGTTATAGGATCGGGTGGAAAAGTTATTAGAGAAATTGTCGAAACCTCTGGAGCAAAAATAGACATAAGCGATGAAGGAGTTATAAAAATAGCATCATCAAATGGAGAAAGCATTGAGAAAGCTAAGGATCTCATAAATTCAATAGTTGAAGAGCCTGAAGTTGGAAAACTTTATTCTGGAAAGGTTGTAAAACTTATGGACTTTGGAGCCTTTGTTAACTTTTTCGGAAAAAAAGATGGCCTGGTTCACGTCAGTCAAATTTCTGAAGAACGCGTCAATCACCCTAAAGATGTGCTTAAAGAAGGACAAAATGTTAAGGTTAAGCTTCTGGAGATTGACAACAGAGGAAAGGTGAGACTGTCGATGAAAGTGGTAAATCAAAACACTGGGGAAGAGATATCAGTGGAAGCTTGAGATTCTCTCAAGTAAGATGTTTTTTTTAATAATCTTAACTACTATCAGACGTTTAACTTGTGTTTAGAAAGTTCTTCATAAAATGGAAGGGCTAGATCAACTAGTTTGGCGTTTCGTGGTGATAAGGAAAAATCTTTCCCCCTAATGGGTTTGTTAAACCCAGTACTTTTATTTACGGATGAATACCAATAGGAACCCCAAACCCCGTCATAGTGGTGGGGACCTGTCTTCCATTTAAGCATTGTCTTCGAATAGTTTATTTGTAATGCAGCACAAAGTTTTTTAAGGCATTTTTCAGGGTTATTTAAAAGGTCCGCTGCGTCTATTACTGGAGCCGGATTTCCAAGTTTATCAGAAACCATTTTAAATATTTCTGACTGCTGTAAGAATCCGAGTTCTTCAAACTCAAACTTTTCAAGCTTTTCTTGAAAACTTCTCACCACATATACTGGTGACCGTATCAAAAAAGCATTATTAATATGCAGAATAAAGCTTCTATCAAAACCGCCTATCATATGCTGAGACATTTGTTTTTGATACTCTAACGGCAGCAAACTTGAACCATTTCTACATTGTAAAGACACGGTCTTTGAATTTGTAGATTGTGTTTGTAAAATTTTTTTTTGCAACGGATGTTGAACATCTTTTTTTTTTAAATATGCAGAATAAAACGGCTCGTCAACAATATTACAATCACTCCTAGATCCAAAGCTCCTCATCAAGGCAGTGGACAAATTACGTGGTCCAGACCACATGGAGATTATTTTTTTAACCATTTTTTACAAGCTCAAAATATTTTTCTCGAAGCTTTACGGCCACTGGTCCCAACCCACCATCTCCGATTTTCTTCTTATCAATAGAATAAACAGGCGTTATTACACCAAATGTTCCTGTAATAAAGGCTTCCTGAGCACTATAAACATCAGTCAATGAAAAGTTACGCTGATACACTTTAATATCGTGTAAACTACAAATCTCAATTATTTTTTTTCTTGTTATACCATTCATACAATAATCACCAGTTGACGTCCAAACCTCATCTTCCTTAACGATAAAAAAGTTACAGGCGTTAGTAGTGTTTACAAATCCGTTAGGGTCCAGCATCAAAGCCTCATCTGCACCCTGCCTCTCTGCCTGAATACAAGCTAAAACACAATTCAGCTTGGAATGACTATTCAATTTTGGATCCTGGCTCATTGGCAATCCGCGTACCTGGGGCACCGTAGCTAGTTTTATACCTTTTTTAAAAAAAATTGGCGCATGCTCAGAATGCTCTACAATCAAAACTACAGTAGGCCCGTAAATCGAAAAAGCCGGTTGTTGAAAAGCTTTAGATTTTTTTCCTCTAGTTATCATTAGTCTTGCATGCACATCCGTTTTCATAGAATTAGCTTTTCTAGTAATTTCTAATAGCTCAAAAAAATCCTTCCTAGTTTTCTCCATATCAAGATCGATAGCTCGAGCAGCCTCGAAAAGACGATCGAAATGCTCATCCAAAAAAGCCCATTTCTCATCGTACAACCGAATACCTTCCCAGACACCATCACCCAAAAGAAAACCGCTATCGAAAACCGAGACTGTTGCTTTATCTCTCTCAACCAATCTTCCATTAACATTAATTAATACATTTTTATTTCTAACATCATCGGCAGCTATATGATTACCAGCCATATTTACAACTCCCAAATAAAAAAACCTATTCTCAAACAAATTAAAGTATTATACTATATCCAACCTAACATCTCGTTCTCGATTATCCCAACCAAAGCATTTATATGATCGTCTCTATCATTAAGACACGGAATGTATAAAAAGTCAGTGCCACCATTCTCAATAAAGTTGTCTCGAATTTCTTCATTAATTTCTTCAAGTGTTTCAACGCAGTCAGCTGAAAAAGCTGGAGCGACTACAGCAATATTTCTTTTTCCAGACTGAGCTAGCTCAGCAACATAATCCACAGTTGCAGGGCCGACCCATTTCTCAGGGCCGAACTTTGACTGAAAGGTGGTAGTAATATTCTCTTTGTTCCAACCTAAAAAATTAGCTAACAATCTAGTTGTTTTTTGACACTGGCAATGATAAGGGTCCCCCGCCAAGAGATATCTTTCTGGAACTCCATGATAAGAAACAACCAAATGCTCCGGCTTAATATTGGCCTCATTGTAAGAGTCAGTTATCGATTGACCCAAAGCTTTTATATATAGAGAGTTTGCGAAATAGGCTGGCACTGTGCGAATTGAGGGCTGCCAATTCATTCTCATTAAGGCTCTAAAAACCTGGTCATTTGCAGTGGCAGAAGTCGGGGCAGCATACTGAGGATATAGCGGGAAAAATATTATCCTCTCACAACCTGCGGCTCTTAGTTTTTCGGTAGCTTTGATTGTAGAGGGGTTCCCGTATCGCATACAAAAATCAACCACCACTCTACTACCATACTTTTTTTCCATCAACTTTTTAATTTTATTCGTTTGGTCTCTAGTAATAGTCAGTAGGGGACTTTCATCTCGGTCATTATTCCAAATACCTCTATATGCAGCACCAGATGAAAAAGGTCGTTTCGTTAATATTATTAACTGTAAAAGTGGTTGCCAAATCCACGGTGAATAATCAATCACTCTTCTGTCAGACAAAAACTCATTTAAATACCGTCTCATTGACCAATAATCAGTTGAGTCAGGAGTTCCTAAATTACCCACTAGGATCCCGATTTTTGATGTCGGAACGGAAGGATGGTCTTCCGACGCAAATTTTAGTCTTCCTTTCCCTGGACGATCTATTTCGATATTCTCTGATATAAATTCACTATTTTCTAAACTTTGCATTATTTCCTTTCAAGAAAAACCTTGTATGTGGGAAGGTCTCAGCCTCAACATCGAGACCAAAACTGTTACTACTTGAAATTACCGAGAGCACTCGCCAACCGAATTTGTGCAGACCCCGGTCTCAGTGGTTTCTGTTGTGTTTCACTTGGAGCCCAGCCAGTCATGCACATAACTTCAAAAGTCGCCTCAACTCTATCTTCATCCTTCAAACAAGTATATTGTTCTTTATAAAAGTCTACAAACAAATTAACTTCTTTTCGACTGAGGTTTTTTCTTGGTCTATCAATCATAACATTTGTCTCTGCCATCTTTCTCAAGTCGTCAATCAGGCCTAATGGAGACTCATAGGTAGCTACCAACTGATTGCTATCTGCGACAGTTAAGGCCAAACCTGCCCGAGAGAGGATAGAACCTAAATCTTTTATATCGCTCATCGGGGCGACCCGACAAGCTGGTTTGCTGCCCATAAATTTGTCTACCCTTTTAAAAACTGAACGTAATTCGTGTAGCGTCCTTCCTCCGTATAAAAAAGCAAAAACCAAACCGTCGGGTTTTAAAGACTTCCTTATTTGAATTAATTGCCCAACAGGATCGTTATGCCAGTGAAGACACATCGCATGAATTACCAAATCATAATTATTGGGTTTCAACCCAAGTAAATCGTTATCCTCCACTATCTCTGGATTAACTAGATTAAGTTCTTCAGCCCAAAACTTAGCGTTAAATCCAATTACAGCAGGAAAGTAAAAACTTTTATTTATTTCAGACAGGCGATCTTTTACATCATCAATTGCAAACAAATGCACAAAATCCTCTTGAGCACTTTTAAGTGCTCTGTTCCGTTTAATTTTCAACAATTCGGTATCAAACAAAAGATTATATGTAACCATGGCTAATTCCCAAAATAAACTTTAATAACGGATTAATATTGATCTCAACGACTGTTTTTGGCTAAACTCATATGAGAAGTTTACTTATTTCTTTTTCTAATAAGTCTATTACTAAGTTAAAAACATTAAAAACATATTTCGCCACATAAAACAGACTATAATCCAAAAAACTTATCCAAACCATAAAAATATACGTGAAGACAATGACACAAACCTCTACATCATTAAGTATAGCTCTATTCAGCGAAATTTCTACTATAGACCAATTATTAAAATCAAAATTAAGTAAAGAGCTGCCCACCGGCATGGAAGTTTCTCATTTTTCAATTTTAAATTACTTTGTATTATCGGGAGGAGAAAAAACTCCAGTTCAATTGGCTAAAATCTTTAATCTGACGAAAGGCGCAATAACTAACACTCTAAATAAATTGTTAGCTGCCGGCTATATTCATATTAGACCAGATTGGGACGATGGTAGAAAAAAATTTGTGTCAATAAGTAAAGCAGGAATAAATGCAAGAAATGATGCTTTGAATAGAATAATGCCCGTAGTTGAAACTATTATAGAGAAAACGGGTCGAGAGAAGGCTAAAATGGCACTACCCGTTCTTCGAAAACTTAGAACAGTCCTAGACAACAAAAAGTAAAAAAACTTCCTCTAGAAAAGAGAACACTTTATGAAATCACCAAAAAAAAATATTCTTATTTTAGGTAGCGCTCCAGACGCCTTGGACGCCAGAGATTGGACAGTCCATCCATTTGACGACATTGTAGCAATTAATAACGCCTGGAAAATTCGAGATGACTGGTCATACTCAATTTTTCCAACCGATTTTCCAGAGGTTCGACGACCAAACCATTCAATAGGAAAAAGGCTAATTTCTGCCGAAGACTACGTGGTTGAGCAAAACAAATTTGGTGGATTTGTTTACGCTGGTGGAACAATGGCGTTTACAGCAGCATATTGGGCGTTAGCTCATTTTAACCCTGAAAGCCTTACTTTCCTGGGCTGCGATATGATTTATGACACCGAAAACACTCACTTTTACGGGAAGGGAACTCCTGATCCACTAAGAGAAGATGCAACTCTACGCAACCTTGAAGCAAAATCTGCGCGTCTAGAAGCTTTTGCATTTCTACTAGACTGTAGATTATTAAACATTTCAAAAAAGGAAAAAAGTCGTCTTATTTTTGATAGAACCTCAATAGACGAACTCAATCTATTAACTCCTGTCGACAAAAAAAAATTTAACCTAAAAAATATTTTTAAAACCATAAATCTCGAAAAAAAACTAAATTACTTTGTAGCAGACGGAAAATACTGGAAGCATTTCGACAGATTCGATATCAATCAAATTGATCACATAGATAATTTATGGCTATCGTGTCGTGTATAAAAATACAAACCTTATTTTATGCTTGTAGTAACATAATTTACCGACAGATCTGTTGGCGAAAGTTTCCATTTCCAATTTAACTTATCCAAAACAAAGCCTGTTTTGTCCTTAGGAATTAAACCAGCCTGCAACAAAAGCTCAAAAAGTTCGTCTGGTTTTATAAACTTCTTCCAATCATGCGTACCTTTAGGCAGCCACCTCATAATATGTTCAGCACCAATGATTGCATAAATGTAGCTTTTAAGATTTCTATTAATTGTTGAACAAATATGTAAACCACCAGGGTTTAAAACATCTTTGCACAACGACAGAAACATCAAGGGGTCGTTAACATGTTCAACAACCTCCATATTCAAAATAATATCAAACTTTTTGCCATTTTCTGCCAATTCCTCAACCGTAGTATGCCGATAATCTATTGTTAAATTGGACTGCGCTGCATGTAGCTTCGCCACTGATATATTTTTTTCTGCAGCATCAGCTCCCAACACATCGGCTCCAAGTCGAGCCATAGGCTCGCAAAGCAAACCACCCCCGCAACCAATATCAAGAATACTTAAATTTGAAAATGGCTTTGGCGAGGACAAATCTCTACCAAATTCAACTGAAATTTGATCGACAATATACTGTAGTCTACAGGGATTAAGCATATGGAGTGGTTTAAATTTTCCTTTAGGATCCCACCATTCTGATGCCATTTTTTCAAATTTTTTTATTTCAGTATTATCAATAGTGCTGTTAGTTTGCATTGCACTTCTCCGATTTAATTGTAATAACATGTAAGTAATTCATTTAAGAGTTTGTGCAACTATGACAGGACAACTTTCAGAAAAAAATAATTTAACTCCTCTACCCTTGTACCCTCCAATAAGTCCCTATCGGCAACAAATGTTAGACGTTGGAGATAATCATACCATTTATGTTGAAGAATGCGGCCATCCGGAAGGTTTTCCAGTGGCCGTAATTCACGGTGGTCCAGGCGGCGGATGTAGCCCTAATATGCGAAGGTTTTTTGATCCATCAAAATTTAGAATTGTACTCTTTGATCAAAGAGGCTGTGGCAGATCTCGGCCATATGCAAGCGTTAATAATAACACGACTTGGGACTTAGTATCTGATATTGAAAAAATTCGTCAAAATCTTTTAATAAATAAAATGACCCTATTCGGAGGAAGCTGGGGAGCTACGCTTTCGCTATTATATGCTCAAACTTATCCACAGAATGTTTCTAGCCTCATATTGAGAGGTGTTTTTACAATGACACAGTCTGAACTAGATTGGTTTTATGTCGAGGGTGGAGCAAGTCGTTTTTGGCCAGACGCTTGGAGAATATTCAAAGGTATGATCCCAGAAGACGAGCATATCGATTTGATTAAAGCATATAACAAGAGACTTTTCGGGGCATCTCCTTCTGATCAAGAAAAATTTTCTCGCGCATGGACTAGCTGGGAAAATGCGCTTGCGTCATTAAAAAGCCTGGGATTCGGTTTCGTTGCTTCAACCGAATATGCAAAAGCTTTTGCCAGAATAGAAAACCACTACTTTTTAAACAAGGGGTTTTTGGATAGCAATAGTCAAATTGAACGTGATTTGTACAAAATCAGCGGAATTCCGACAACGATAGTTCAAGGCAGATACGATATGATTACGCCTCCTTGGATAGCCGACAAGCTTCATAGGCAATTACCAAAATCAAAACTACTTTTAATTCCTGAAGCCGGTCATGCGATGTCTGAACCAGGAATAACTGAAGCTCTAATTATGGCAACTGAAGAAACGAAAAATAATCTATAATTATATACTTGCAGCCAACCTACTTGCCTGATTTATTGCCCGCTTTGCGTCGAGTTCAGACGCAATATCTGCGCCTCCTACGACGTGTACCTTCAAATCAAGGTTGGCTAACTCTTTGAACAACTTATTCTCTGGCTCTTGACCCGCACATACGACAATATGGTCACATTTTAACATTCTAGAGTCCTTCCTTTCACTTCCAAAGCTTACTAAAATACCATCTTTTGATATATTTTCGTAATTGACTCCACCAAGCATCTGGACCCCTCTAGCTCTCAACTTTGTTCGATGAATCCACCCTGTCGTCTTTCCTAAACCTTTACCTAATCTCTCATTTTTTCTTTGTAATATAATAACATCTCTAGATGCTGCCTCCGGTTTGGGTCCTTCAGGAGCCAAACCTCCAGCAGCAAAGCTAGGATCAGTAATACCCCACTCTTTTAACCAGGCTGTTAAATTTAACGATGTACTATTTTTAGAACTTGTCAAAAATTCTGCTACATCAAACCCTATTCCTCCTGCACCAATTATAACTATCTTTTTACCTGGATTTATCTTCCTTGTTAAAACATCAACGTACGAAACCACATTGGCATTATCACTACCCTCGATTTTTAGGTTTCGCGGTTGAACTCCCGTTGCAACAATAATCTCATCGAATGAAAAAAGTAACTTTTGTTCAGCATGAGTATTCAATAATAATTTCACTCCTGATTTCGTAATCTCACTGGAATAATATTTTAAGAGACCCAAAAATTCTTCTTTTCCAGGAATAGAACTTGCTAAATTTAATTGGCCTCCTATAACACTTTTGCTTTCGAACAAAGTCACATCATGACCTCGTTGGGAGGCAACTATTGATGCGGAAATTCCTGCAGGCCCTGCCCCTATTACAGCGACCTTTTTTTTCACTTCCGTTTGTGTATAAAGCAAATCTGTTTCATGGCAAGCCTGAGGATTAACCAAACAGCTTGTCAGTTTCATTGAAAAAGTGTGATCTAAACAAGCTTGATTGCAGGCAATGCAAGGAACAATATGCTTTGCATCGCCACTGCGAGCCTTCTTCACGAAATTTGGATCCGCTAAAAATGGCCGAGCCATTGAAACCATATCCGAACAGCCTTCTTCTAAAATTGATTCGGCTATTTCAGGACTATTAATGCGATTCGAAGTAATTATAGGAATACTTACATGTCCCATTAATTTTTTTGTTATCCATGAAAATGCTCGCCTCGGTACTGACGTTGCAATAGTAGGTATTCTAGCTTCGTGCCAACCTATACCAGTATTTATTATACTCGCTCCTGCACTTTCTACCTCTGCAGCCAACTCGAGCACCTCATCCCAAGTTGATCCATTAGGTATCAAGTCAATCATAGACAATCTATAGATTAAAATAAATTTGCGCCCCACTCGTTCTCTCACCCGCTTAACCACCTCAAGTGGGAATCTAATCCTTTTTTCATAGCTTCCTCCCCATTTGTCATTTCTTTTATTGGTATGTGAAACAATAAATTGGTTCAGAAGATAACCCTCGGATCCCATCAGCTCAACACCGTCATAACCTGCACACTTGGCTTTAAAGGCAGCCTCAGCGATATCATTGATTTGCTTTTCTACTCCCTCAGACGTCAATTCGATCGGACAAAAAGGGGATATTGGTGATTTAATTGGGCTCGGCGCAACAGCACTCTCTGAATATGCATACCGCCCAGCATGAAGAATTTGCATCACAATTTTACCGCCTTCAAGATGAATTTTTTCAGTCAAACCTGAATGGTTTTGCACATCAGCATCCGTAATCATTGCAGAAGCACCCGGAAACACCGCACCTTCTTCATTAGGAGAAATTCCACCTGTCACAATTAAGCCCACCTCCCCTCTAACTCTCTCAAGATAAAACTCGGCAACTCTTTCCCAATCGCCATATTCCTCGAGGCCGGTGTGCATTGAGCCCATTATTACCCTGTTCTTGAGTACAGTGAACCCAAGGTCGAGCGGTTTAAATAAGTTTGGATAATTCATTTTTTCTCTTTTTCAAATTTTTGAACTAATGTCGCTTTTTCATTAGCTGCTCTAATACCAAATGCAAAGTCAATTGCTAGTCTGCGTATAGGCTTCAGAGAATTGTATTGATTGGAAAAATTCGCTATATGCAAGGAAACTAACTTGTTATCAAATACAAAAAACAATCGAGCAAAACGTGGCTTTTGACCATATATAGCGTTTTCACTATTTTTTTCTAGATATAAAAAGAGCATTCCAT
>MDTB01044995.1_pt1 | contig 55949 bp, 63 predicted proteins | sample 811161 | NCBI WGS metagenome assembly MDTB01 (sample SAMN05326650, study PRJNA326480) | marine metagenome | isolation source: seawater | place: Mediterranean Sea | collected 2009 | reverse complement strand
CTCTTCAACAGGTGCCTCTTCAACAGGTGCCTCTTCAACAGGTGCCTCTTCAACAGGTGCCTCTTCAGCAGGTGCCTCTTCAGCAGGTGCCTCTTCAGCAGGTGCCTCTTCAACAGGTGCCTCTTCAGTAGGAACCACTTCAACAGGTGCCTCTTCAGTAGGTGTCTTTTTTTCTATTTCTGAATCACCTTTATTAATAGATGTTGATTTTGATGATCTTCTTGATCTCCTTGTCTTCTTTTTATCTTCCTTATTAACATCATAAACATCATTAAAATCAACTAATTCAATAAAACAAATCTCAGCAGAATCACCTAATCTTTTCCCTAATTTAATAATTCGTGTATACCCACCTGGCCTATTAGATATTTTTTCTGCAATAACAGAAAAAAGCTCTGAAACAGCTTCTTTGTTCTTTAATTTTGAAAAAACGATTCTCCTTGAGTGTGTAGTGTCACTTTTAGATTTTGTAATAATTGGCTCCACGAATCTCTTTAAAACTTTTGCTTTAGCAACAGTGGTTTTAATACGCTTGTGCATAATTAATGAACAAGCCATATTAGACAACATAGCCTTTCTATGACTTGATGTTCTACTAAGTGATTTATTTTTATTTCTATGCCTCATTTTACTATTCTTTTTCTAATTTATATTTCTCTAAATCCATACCAAATGATAAATTTTTATCTTCAACTAAAGCATCCAGTTCAGTTAAAGATTTTTTACCAAAATTTCTAAATTTCATTAAATCATTTCTATTATATGACACTAAATCTCCTAAGGTATCTACTTCAGCTGCTTTCAAGCAATTTAAAGCTCTTACTGAAAGATCCATGTCAATTAATCTAGTTTTCAACAATTGTCTCATATGAAGTGATTCTTCATCGTATTCATCCTCCTTAGAAGAACCATCTGTTTCTATAGATATTCTTTCATCAGAAAACAACATAAAGTGATGGATCAGTATTTTCGCCGCTTCAGTTAATGCATCTTTTGGCAATATAGATCCGTCAGTAAATATTTGAAAAACTAATTTTTCATAATCTGTTTTTTGTTCAACTCTATAGTCTTCTATAGAATATTTCACATTCTTAATAGGAGTAAATATAGAATCAACAGGTATAGTTCCTATTGGAGCATCTACTTTCTTATTTTCTTCAGAAGAAACATAACCTCTTCCTCTCTCAATACATATTTCAAAATCTAATTTTACTCCTTTATCCATAGTACAAATATGTAAATCAGGATTTAACACCTGAAAACCTGATATAAATCTTCCTATGTGACCTGCATTTACTTGTTCTTGATTTGAGATAGAAACTTTTACAATTTCTGAATCAAATTCTTCAACTTGTTTTTTAAGTCTAATTTGCTTTAAACTTAATATAATTTGAACAACATCTTCAACTACACCGTCAATCACAGAAAATTCATGATCTACACCGCTAATACGAATTGAAGTTATTGCATAACCTTCTAATGAAGACAACAAAACTCTTCTCAAAGCATTTCCAATAGTTAAGCCGTAACCAGGTTCAAGAGGTCGAAATTCAAAATCACCTTGTGATTCAGAAGATTTAACCATAATCACTTTTTCAGGCTTTATAAAATTTAGTATTGACATAATATTTATTTTTATTTAATTTTTTATTTAATTTTTATTTAGAGTATAATTCTACAATTAATTGCTCTTGAATATTCTCTGGTATTTGACTTCTCTCTGGAAAACTCAAGTACTTTCCAGTCAAATTATCTGGATTCCATTCTAACCATTCAACTACATCTTTATTTACCGATAAAGAGTTAGTAATACACTCTAGAGATTTTGACTTTTCTCTAATAGAAACAATATCACCAGGCTTCAAAGAAAACGATGGAATGCTTACAACAGACCCATTAACAGTTATATGTTTATGAGAAACTAGTTGTCGCGCACCACTTCTAGTGTTAGACATTCCAAATCGAAAAACAGTATTATCAAGCCTTGATTCGCAAAAAACAAGTAAAGCTTCACCTGTAACCATTTTACTTTTTGATGCTTTTTTAAATAAATTAGAAAATTGTTTTTCTAAAATACCATAAGTGTATTTCGCTTTTTGTTTTTCAGATAACTGAATCGAATATTCTGATTTTTTACCTCTTCTTTTAGAAACACCATGTTGACCTGGTGGGTAATTCTTTTTTTGAAGATATTTGTCCGGTCCAAAAATTGGATCGCCAAATTTTCTTGCTATTTTAGTCTTAGGTCCTATATATCTAGCCATAATTTTATTCTATATTTAAACTCTTCTTCTTTTTGGTGGTCGACAACCATTATGAGGAGCGGGTGTAACATCAATTATTTCTGTTACTGAAATTCCCATTCCATCAATAGCTCTAACAGCTGACTCTCTTCCATTACCTGGTCCCTTTAAATAAACCTTAACGGAACGAAGTCCTGCATCAAAAGCTACTTTAGCACAATCCTCTGCAGCAACTTGACCTGCGTATGGAGTATTCTTTTTAGAACCTCTAAAGCCTTGTTTTCCTGCAGATGACCAACTAATAACTTCACCTGAACTATTGGTCATTGATATAATTATATTATTAAAAGTAGAACTAATGTATGCAAATCCATTTGAATCTACTCTTACCTTTCTTTTCTTTTTATTTTTTGTATTAGCCATTTAAAAAATTATTTAGTTGCTTTCTTTTTGTTTGCTATTGTTTTCTTTTTACCCTTTCTTGTTCTAGAGTTATTTTTTGTTTTCTGCCCCCTAAGAGGTAATCCCAATCTATGCCTTATTCCTCTTTGACAGCCAATGTCCATCAATCGTTTTATACTTAATTGAATTTCAGATCGAAGTTCACCTTCAATTGTATAATCATCAGAAACAATCTTTCTTATTGTTGTTAATTCTTTATCAGTCCAATCTTGAACTTTTTTATTAAAGTCTATATTAGCTTTAATTAGTATTTCCTTAGATCTACTAGGACCTATTCCGAAAATATAAGTTAAACTAACTACTCCTCTTTTATTTCTTGGTATATCAACACTTGCTATTCTAGCCATAAAAAAAATTTTTATTTAATTAACCTTGTCTTTGTTTAAATCTTGGATTTAATTTGTTTATAACATATAAACGTCCTTTTCTTCGAACTAATTTACAATCTGCACTTCTTTTTTTAATTGAAACTCTTTTTTTCATAATTATTTAATATCTAAATGTAATTCGACCCTTAGTTAAATCATATGGGGACATTTCTAATTTTACTTTATCACCTGGCAATAATCTAATATAATGCATTCTCATTTTTCCAGAAATATGAGCAGTAATCACGTGCCCATTCTCTAATTCAACTCTAAACATTGCATTCGATAATGATTCTTTTATTATTCCATCTTGTTCAATTGAAGCTTGTCTTGCCATAATTATTTATTTAAAGATTCATCAATTAAATTAAACGGAGATAAGACTTCCGCACCTTTTTCAGTAATAGCAACAGTATATTCAAAATGTGCAGATGGTTTACCATCCTTAGTTTTTATAGTCCACCCATCATTCAATGTAACTATGTCTTTAACTCCTAAATTAATCATTGGCTCTATAGCTAAAACAAATCCTGACTCTATCATAATTCCTTTACCTTTTTGGCCATAATTAGGTACTTCCGGTGGCTCATGTAAAGATTTACCTACTCCATGACCAACTAATTCTCTAACAACACTAAATCCAAAAAATTCTGCATAATTCTGAATTGCATAACCAATATCACCCAAATTATTTCCAACATTAGCAACTGAAACAGCTAAATCAAGACACTTTCTTGTAACCTCTAAAAGTTTTTTATTTTCTTTAGAAACTTCTCCTACTTCATATGTAAAAGCACAATCGCTAAAGTATCCATTTTTAACAACACCACAATCAACCGAAAGAATAGTTCCAGATTCTATTTTTTTATTATTAGGTATTCCATGTACAACTTCTTCGTTAGGAGATACACATAAAGTATTTGGAAAATTATTATATCCTTTAAAAGCTGGTGTAGCTCCATTATCTCTTATAAATTCCTCTGCCAAATTATCTAAGAAACTAGATGAAATTCCGGGTTTGATGAATTTTGCTAATTCAGCATGTGTTCTAACTAATAAAGAAGAACTTTCTCTTATGTAATCTATATCTTTTTTTGTCTTAATCATATTACATCATTGATTTTCCTTTAATCCTTCCTCCTTTCATTAACCCATCATAGTGTCTATTTAATAAATAACTTTCTATTTGTTGTAAAGTATCTAAAACTACTCCTACCATAATTAAAAGGGAAGTCCCTCCATAAAATAAAGCAAATTGCGGACTAACCCCTAGCATACCTGCAAAAGCTGGCAGAATAGCTACAAAAGCTAAAAATAAAGAACCTGGTAGCACAATTCTAGACATCACTGAATCTAAATATTCTGCAGTTTGTCTTCCTGGCTTAACACCTGGAATAAAGCCACCATTTCGTTTCATGTCATCAGCCATCTGAGATGAGTTTACAGTAACTGCCGTATAAAAATATGTAAAAGCAACTACCATCCAGAAATATATAAAATTATACCAAAAACCAAACATAGAATCTGGTGAAGCAAATGTAGTATATAACCACATTGAAAAACTACCTGTAGTATTTGGATCTGGCGCACCTCCAAATCCTGAAAAAGTCATTGGTAAAAACATTAATGCTTGAGCAAAAATTATAGGCATAACCCCCGCAGCATTTACTTTTAAAGGAATATATTGTCTAACTCCTCCGAATTGTCGATTCCCAACTACTCTCTTAGCAAATTGGACTGGTATTTTTCTGGTACCTTGTACTAATAATATTGAAATAAGAATAACTAACAATAAAAATAAAACTTCAATCAACATTAAAATTAATACACCTCCAGTTTCAGCTAACTTTGTTGTAAACTCTTGTACAAAAGACAGTGGTAAAGCCGCAATAATACCTATCATAATTAATAAAGATATTCCGTTTCCAATACCTCTTTCTGTTATTCTTTCACCAATCCACATAGCAAATAAAGTACCAGTAATTAAAACAAGATAAGAAGTCCACCAAGCAGAAGAACTCATTTGAATGCCGTAAGCAGACAATGCAGTTAAATAGCCTGGAGCTTGTACTGCACATATTGCAATTGTTAAATATCTAGTTAATTGATTAATTGTATTCCTGCCACTTTCTCCTTCTTTTTGTAATTTTTGAATATAAGGAAGACCTATTCCCAATAACTGAATAACAATAGAAGCAGAAATATATGGCATAATACCTAAAGCCATAATAGAAGATTGGGAGAAAGCACCACCAGTAAATAAATCTAATATACCTAGTAAACCTTCTTGACTCTGTTCGGTAAATTGTTGTAATGCTCCCCTATCAACTCCAGGAAGCGTAACAAAAGCACAAATACGATAAATTAAAACAAAGCCCAAAGTAACGTAAATCCTAGATCTAAGCTCTTCAATCTTGAAAATATTTTTAATTGTTTCTAATAAACCTTTCATTAATCAGTAATTATATTTGTTTTTCCTCCTTTTTCCTCAATAATATTCTTAGAAGATTTTGAAAATTGATGAGCAAAAATTTCTAATTTAGATTTAAAATCACCATCAGATAAAATTTTAATCTTTTCTCCTTTCTTAGCCAAACCAAGTTTAAGCATAAGTTTAAAATCTAATTTATCTTTAATCTTTTTTTCATCCACTAGTTTTTGTATTCTTCCTAAATTTAATGGACAAAAAACTTTTTTATTTGGACTAAAAAAACCAAATTTTGGGACTCTACGTTGCAAAGGCATTTGACCTCCTTCAAACCCAATCTTTTTTGAATAACCAGAACGAGATTTTTGACCTTTATGACCACGCCCTGCAGTACTCCCTCCGGAAGCTTGACCTCTAGCAATTCTTTTTCTATTTTTAATAGATCCCGTATTTGGTTTTAAATTTGATAAATCCATATCTTTTTTTTTATATTTCTTCAGTTTGAATTAAATGAGAAACTGTTTTAATCATACCTAGTATCTGTGGTGTTGCTTCCAACTCAACAGTTTTATTAATTTTACCCAAACCTAAAGCAACCAGTGTTCTTTTTTGTTTTTCTGGTCTTCCTATTTTACTTCTTGATTGTTTAATTCTAATTTTTCCCATTTTTTTACTAACCATTAAATACTTTTTCTAAACTAATACCTCTAACTGAAGCAATTTTATTTGCACTTCTTAAACTAATAAGAGCTTGAAAAGTTGCTTTCACAACATTATGTGGATTTGAAGAACCTTTTGACTTAGATAAAATATCTTTAATTCCAACACAATCCATAATAGCTCTCATAGCACCACCGGCAATAACACCAGTACCACTTGAAGCAGGTCTCATAAAAACTGTAGCACCTCCAAACTTACCATTTTGTTCATGAGGAATAGTACCATTAATAATTGGTATTCTCATTAAGTTTTTCTTAGCATTTTCTAAACCTTTAGCTATAGCAGAAGTAACTTCGCCGGCTTTACCAAGACCATAACCAACCACACCATTTTTATCACCCACGACAACTATAGCAGAAAAAGTAAATGTTCTTCCACCTTTAGTAACCTTAGTAACACGCTGTATACCTACTACTTTCTCATCTAATTCTAAGCCACTTGGCCTAACATATTCAATTATATCTTTATATTTTTTCATAAAAAATTTATTAAAATTCTAATCCTTCTTTTCTAGCACTTTCTGCTAAAGATTTCACTCTTCCATGATACAAATAACCATTTCTGTCAAAACAACATTTTTTAACTCCTTTTGATAATGCTAACTTTGCTATATTTTTTCCAACTTCTTCAGATTGTTTAATTTTATTACCATTGTTTTTAAATGAATTAGGAAGAGAAGAAGTAGTACAAATAGTTTGATTAAGTTCATCATTAATAATTGAAGCATAAATTTCTTTATTGCTTCTAAAAACCGTTAACCTTGGAATACTACTAGTACCAAACAAAACTTTTCTAATTCTATTTTTAATCCTTGTTCTTCTTGCTTTTTTCGTTAGTTTCATAACTTTAATTTTTAAGCTGTTGTTTTTCCTGCTTTTCTTCTTACTCTTTCACCAACAAATCTTATTCCTTTTCCTTTGTACGGGTCGTGCTTTCTAAATGATCTTATCTTAGCACATACCTGACCCAATAATTGTTTATCATGTGACTTTAATATAATTTTTGGATTCGAACCTTTTTCTGTTTGAGTCTCTACTTTAACTTCAGGACAAACCTCAAATACAATATTATGAGAATATCCAAGAGAAATATCTAACTTTTGACCTTGATTAGAAGCTCTAAAACCTACCCCATGCAATTCTAACTCTTTCGTATAACCCTTTGAAAGACCTTCAATCATATTAAAAACAAGCGATCTAAACAAACCGTGTTTTGATTTAATTTCTTTTGCTTCTGAAGACCTCTTTAATTCTAAAATAGAATCTTTTATAACAAATTTAAAATCTGAACCCACATTTAATGACATTGATTTTCCATTACATGAAACTGAAACAATTCCATCTTTAAACGAAAAATCTACATTTTCAGGTATTTCAATAAGTTTTTTTCCAATTCTTGACATTTTCCTTTTCTTATTTTAATAAACTAAACATATAACTTCTCCTCCTACTTTTGTTTTTCTAGCTTCTTTATCCGTCATTACCCCTTTTGATGTAGAAATAATTGCAATTCCTAAACCATTTAAAACTCTAGGTAAATTATCTTTACCTGTGTAATTTCTCAAACCAGGCTTACTTACTCTTTTTATTTTTTTTATAGCTGGTATCTTGGTAACCAAATCATATTTCAAAGCAATTCTTATAACACCTTGATTACCATTTTCAATAAATTTATAATTCAAAATATAACCTTGATCTTTTAAAATCTTAGTAATATCCTTTTTTATATTTGAACTAGGTACATCAACTACCTTATGCTTAGCCATGTAAGCATTTCTAATCTTTGTTAAATAATTTCCTATTGAATCTGTTATCATATTTAATTTAATTTTACCAACTTGATTTTTTAACACCTGGAATTAACCCTGCATTTGCCATTTTTCTAAATAAAACTCTAGAGATACCAAAAGTTCTCATATATCCTTTTGGCCTTCCAGTAATTTTACATCTATTATGTAAACGAACTGGAGAAGCATTCTTAGGAATATTTTGAAGACCTTCATAATCGCCTGCTTCCTTTAAAGCTTTTCGTTTTGCAGCATATTTTGCAACTAAACGTTGACGCTTAACTTCTCTAGCTTTCATTGATTCTTTTGCCATAACTTATTTATCTTTTTTAAATGGTAATCCAAAACATTCCAATAGACTTCGTGCTTCATCATCTGATTGAGCAGAAGTAACAAAAGTAATGTCCATACCTGTTATTTTTTTAACCTCATCAACCTTTATCTCAGGAAAAATAATTTGTTCTTTTATACCAACAGTATAATTTCCTCTTCCATCAAACCCTTTGGGATTAATTCCTTGAAAATCTCTAATACCAGGCATTGAAATAGATATTAATCTATCTAAAAATTCGTACATTCTATTTCTCCTAAGAGTAACCTTAACTCCAATAGGCATACCCTTTCTTAATTTAAAGTTTGCTATATCCTTTTTAGATTTTGTAATTATAGATTTTTGTCCTGCAATTTTTGTCATTTCTAAGTCCGCTTGTTCAATCATTTTTTTATCAGAAACAGCTGAACCAATACCTTGACTTAAACATATTTTTTCAATTCTTGGCACCTCCATAACATTATTATATCCCAAATCTTTTAATAATTTTGGAAGGATCTCATTTTTATATTTTTCTTTTAATCTAGGTTTCATTTTTTTTATTTTACTAAATCTCCAGTAGTTTTAAAATACCTTTCTTTTTTTCCTGTTTTTTTATTCACTCTTTTTCCTATTTTAGATGGCTTCCCTTTAGAGTCAACTAATAACAAATTTGATATATTTATTCCAGCTTCTTTTTTAAGAACTCCTCCTTTTGGATTATCTTGATTTGGCTTAGTATGCTTAGAAACCAAATTAGCCCCTTCAACTATAGCAGTATATTTCATTTTGTTAATAGAAATAATTCTGCCTTTTTTTCCCTTATCACGGCCAGTTGTGATTTGAACATTGTCACCTTTTTTTAAATATGTTTTTCTCATTTTTAATTAATTATAAAACTTCTGGAGCTAAAGAAATTATTTTCATATACTTCTTTTCTCTAAGCTCCCTAGCAACTGGACCAAAAACTCTTGTTCCTCTCATTTCGTTATTAGTATCTAGAAGAACACAAGCATTATCATCAAATCTTATATACGAACCATCTTTTCTTCTAATTTCCTTTTTTGCCCTAACTACTACAGCAGTACTCACCTGTCCTTTTTTAACCGTCCCATTAGGAGTTGCTGACTTCACAGTTATTACTATTTTATCTCCTAGTGAAGCGTACCTTCTTTTGGTACCCCCTAAAACACGAATACATAAAGCTTCTTTAGCCCCAGTATTATCAGCAATGTTTAATCTTGATTCTTGTTGCAACATGATTTATTTAGCTTTTTCAATAATTTTTATTAATCTCCAACACTTTTTTTTACTAATTGGTCTTGTTTCCATAATAGATATTTTATCACCAACACTACATTCATTATTTTCATCATGAACAAAAAACTTAGTTGTTTTCTTGATGAACTTTCCATATATCCTGTGCTTAATTCTTCTTTCTACAGAAACAACTACAGATCTGTCCATAGCACTACTAGTAACAATCCCGATTCTTTCTTTTCTAAAATTTCTTTTTTGTAATTCCATTTTAAATACTTATATCTCTAATTTTCAACTCTGTTATCATCCTCGCAATATTCCTTCTTGCAAACTTTATTTGAGAAGGATTTTCGATCTGTGAAACAGAATGTTGTAATTTCATTTTTTTATAATCCAACTTAGTGTCAAAAAGTTTCTTTTTCAACTCTTCATCTGTCATTTCTTTATAAATCTTATTACTCATAACCTAATTAAATATTAATTTCTTACGTAATCCCTTCTAATAACAAATTTTGTTTTTATAGGTAGTTTCTGAGAAGCGAGCCTCAATGCCTCTTGGGCCACTTCAAAAGAAACTCCATCTACTTCAAACATTACTCTTCCAGGTTTAACTACAGCAACAAAATGTTCTGGAGCACCTTTTCCTTTTCCCATTCTAACTTCCGCAGGCTTTTTTGTTATAGGTTTATCTGGAAAAACCCTAATCCATAACTGCCCCTCTCTCTTCATATAACGCGTTGCAGCAATACGAGCAGCCTCAATTTGCCTTGATGTCATCCAACACTCTTCTAATGCTTTTATTCCAAAAGAACCAAAATCTAAATTACTTCCTCTTTGAGCAAGCCCTTTCATTCTGCCCTTTTGCATTTTTCTATATTTTGTCCTTTTTGGCTGTAACATATTAGTTTACTTTTTTCTATTATTTTTTTTTCTTCCTAAATTTAACGTTTCAATTGGTGTTAAGTCTCTTTTTCCATAAACTTCACCCTTAAATATCCACACTTTAACTCCAATCAAACCATATGTAGTTAAAGCTTCTTCACAAGCATAGTCAATATCAGCTCTAAAAGTATGAAGAGGTATTCTTCCTTCTTTCCAACTTTCAGTTCTAGCCATTTCAACTCCATTTAATCTTCCGGCAACTTGAATTTTAATTCCTAAGGCACCCATTCTTACAGAAGATGAGATTGCCATTTTAACAGCTTTTCTATAATTAACCCTTCCTTCAATTTGACGAGCAACATTCATTGCAACAAGATAAGCATCTAACTCTTGTCTTTTGATTTCAAAGATATTCAACTGAACGTCTTTTTTTGTTAATTTTTTTAATTCTTCTTTAAGTTTATCTACCTCTTGACCTCCTTTCCCAATAATAATACCTGGACGAGCTGTACTAATAGTAATTGTAATTGACTTTAATCTTTCAATTACTATTTTTGAAACACTAGCCTTAGCTAACCTAGCTCTTATATATTTTCTTATTTTATAATCCTCAGATAAGCGATCTCCAAAATCATAACCGCCATACCAAACAGAGTCCCAGCCTCTTATAAAGCCTAATCTATTTCCTATTGGATTTGTCTTTTGTCCCATATTATTTTAATTTATTATCTCTTCTTTTTGTTTTACTTCATCAATAATCATAGTAACATGATTTGATCTTTTTCTAATTCTATGCGCCCTTCCTTGAGGGGCTGGTTGTATTCTTTTTAACATTCTAGCAGAATCTACATAAACCTCTTTGATAAAAAGATTTGTATTTTCAATACTTTTATCTTTATTTTTCTCTTTCCAATTAGCCATACACGATAATAAAAGTTTTCTCATTCTATTAGAAGATTCTTTAGAATCTGTTTTTAAAATATTTAAAGCAATATTTATATCTAAACCTCTTATTTGATCTGCAACTAATCTCATTTTTCTTGGAGAAGTTGGACATTTCATTAGTTTTGCAAAAGCAATATTTTTATTTGCCTCTTTAATTAAACCTGCTTTATTTTTTTTTCTAACTCCCATTATAAATTATCTTTTATCTCTTTTTATTTCCTGAATGACCTCTAAAATTTCTAGTAGGAGAAAACTCTCCTAACTTATGACCAACCATATTTTCAGTAATAAATACTGGAATAAATTGCTTTCCATTATGAACAGCAATAGTCTGACCAACAAAATCCGGAATAATCATTGAAGCCCTGCTCCATGTTTTAATTACAGATTTTTTGTTTGATTCAGTTGCAATGGCAATTTTTTTTGCCAACTTAACACTTACAAACGGTCCTTTTTTTAAAGATCTTGCCATAGTTTATTTTTTTCTTCGTTCAATAATAAATTTATTTGATGCCTTTTTCTTTTTTCTAGTTTTATAGCCTTTTGCAGGAACACCTGTTCTAGATCTCGGGTGCCCTCCAGATGACTTACCTTCCCCTCCACCCATAGGATGGTCTACCGGGTTCATAGCAACACCTCTAGTTCTTGGTCTTCTTCCTAACCACCTACTTCTACCTGCTTTTCCAGATTTTTGCAAGTTATTTTCTGCATTTGATAAAGTTCCAATAGTAGCTAAACAGGATGATAATATCATTCTAATTTCACCACTTGGTAGCTTTAATGTAACATATTTTCCTTCTCTGGCTACTAAAGTGGCAAAGGAACCTGCACTCCTAGCTAACTCACCACCCTTGCCAGGTTTCAACTCTACATTATGAACAGCTGTACCTAATGGAATATCAGTTAAAAACATAGCATTACCTAAATCAGGATTAGCTTTTTTACCTGAGATAATTTCATCATTGACCTTTAAACCTTTTGGGCATAAAATATAACTCTTTTCACCATCTGAATAATATATAAGTGCTATCCTTGCACTTCTGTTAGGATCATACTCAATTGTTTTTACAATACCTGGAATATCCATTTTTTGTCTTTTAAAATCAATAACCCTATATTTTTTCTTATGCCCCCCACCTATATACCTCATGGTCATCTTTCCATCTTTATTTCTACCTCCACTTCTTTTATTCACAACTAACAAGCTTTTTTCAGGGCTTGAAGAAGTAATATCAAAAGATGTTACAACTTTAAAACGTTGTCCAGGAGTTGTGGGTTTTAATTTTCTTGTTGCCATTTTTAATTATTGTAAAAATCAATATTATTATCTTTTTCTAATCTAACTATAGCCTTTTTAAAAGAACTAGTTTTTCCTTTAATCACCCCAGTCTTAGTAAATCTACTTTTTTCCTTCCCTCTATATATCATAGTCCTAACAGATTTAACCTTAACATCATAACTTTCTTCAACTGCTTTTTTAATTTCTATTTTATTAGCTTTTTTACTTACCACAAAGCCATAATCATTTAACGACTCTGTTTTTTGAGTCATTTTTTCAGTTACTATAGGCTTAATAATTATATTCATCTTGTATTTATTTTAATAAATTTTCAATATTTTTCATTGCAGCTTCAGTAATCACAATTTTAGCAGCATTCATCAAAGAATATATATCTAACTCATTAGAATTAGTAACTTCTACTTTCTCAACGTTCCTTGATGAAAGTAATAAGTTATCATTTTTTATTTCTGAGATAAGAAGTGATTTGTCAGATTTAATACCTAAGTCTGATAACATTTTTATACATTTCTTTGAATTTGGTTTTTCAAAAGAAAATTCATCTAATATTAAAATATTTTTATTAGCTATTTTGGTGCTAAAAACAGATTTTTTAGCTAATTTCTTGACCTTTTTGTTTAATTTAAAAGAATAATCTCTTGGAAGAGGACCAAATGTCCTCCCACCTCCTCTAAACAAAGGTGATTTTATACTTCCAGCACGAGCTGTACCCGTACCCTTTTGCTTTTTTATTTTTCTAGTACTACCAGTAATTTCAGCCCTTGGTTTAGCTTTATGCGTACCTTGTCTGTTATTAGCCATATATTGTTTTACAGCTAAATAAACTACATGAGAATTAGGTTCAGATTTAAATACTTTATCACTAACTGATAAATCTCTTCCTGTCTCTTTTCCTTGTATGTTTAAAACTTTTAATTTCATAATTCATTAATTAGTTATTTCAACATAACTATTTTTTGGCCCTGGAATAGCTCCTTTAAGTAATATTATATTCTTATCAGCTAAAATTTTCATAATTTTTAAATTTTGACAAGTAACTCTTTCACCTCCCATTCTTCCAGCCATACGCATACCTTTAAATACTCTTGCAGGATAAGATGCTGCTCCAATAGAACCAGGTGCTCTCATTCTATTATGCTGTCCATGTGTAGCATCTCCAACACCACGAAAACCATGTCTTTTAACAACACCCTGAAAACCCTTACCTTTACTTTTTCCACTTACATCAACAAACTCCCCTTCATTAAATACTTGATCAACAGTAAATACATCACCAACTTTAAATTCTGAATTAGAAACATTACCATCCGCGTCAGTTTTTTTCATATTAAAAATTGGAAATTCTTTATATATTTTTTTAGGATTTGATTTTGATTTTTTAAGATGACCGATTTCAGATTTATTAGACTTTTTTAATTTTTTGTCTTGAAATCCAATTTGCATAGAATTATATCCATCAACATCTGATATCTTTAATTGAGTTACTACACACGGCCCAGCCTCAATGATAGTGCAAGCCATATTCACTCCATTAGCATCAAAGATGCTAGTCATACCTATTTTTTTTCCAATTATTCCAGCCATTTTTTATACTTTAATTTCTACTTCCACTCCACTTGGCAATTCTAATTTCATTAGAGCATCAACAGTTTTATTTGCATTAGTAGCGCAAAAAATATCCAATAATCTTTTAAAAGAACTCAATTCAAATTGTTCTCTAGCTTTTTTATTTACGTGTGGCGATTTTAAAACTGTAAAATGTTTTTTATGCGTAGGAAGCGGAATAGGTCCACTTACTACTGCTCCTGTTGGTTTTACAGTTTTTACAATTTTTTCAGCAGTTCTATCTACTAAATTGTGATCGTACGATTTTAATTTTATTCTAATTTTTTGACTCATAACTTTAAGCCTCTATTTTTTTAACTTTATTTATAACTTCTTGCGCAATATTTTTTGGTGCCTCTTGAAAATCAAAGAATTCCATAGTAGAAGTTGCTCTACCTGAAGTAATTGTTCTTAAATCAGTAACATAACCAAACATTTCAGATAAAGGAACTTTAGCATTAATAATTGTAGCACCACTTCTTTCATTTGTACCTTCAATTAAACCTCTTCTCTTATTTAAATCACCAATAACATCACCCATATTTTCTTCTGGAGTAACAACCTCTAACTTCATAATAGGCTCTAATAAAATTGGATTACATTTAGGAAGAGCTTCTTTAAATGCCAATTTAGCACAAATTTCAAAAGACAATGAATCTGAATCTACTGCGTGATAAGATCCATCTTTTAATGTTACCTGCATAGAATCCATAGCAAAACCAGCTAAAACACCATTACCCATAGCTTGTTTAAAACCTTTTTCCACTGATGGAATATACTCCCTTGGTATATTTCCACCCTTTATTTTATTTATAAAATTAAAACCTGGATTTTCAGGATCATTATTAGGTTCAATTGTAAACACAATGTCCGCAAACTTACCTCTACCCCCTGTTTGTTTTTTATAAATCTCTCTGTGTTCTGCAGAACCAGAAATTGCTTCTTTATAATTAACTTGAGGTGCTCCCTGAGTGCATTCCACTGAGAATTCCCTTTTTAATCTATCAATTAATACTTCAAGATGTAATTCACCCATTCCAGAAATAATAGTTTGTCCTGAATCTTCATCAGTTTTTACTTGAAAAGTTGGATCTTCCTCAGATAACTTAGCTAAACCATTTCCTAATTTATCAAGATCTGCTTTTGTTTTTGGCTCAACTGCTATTCCAATTACTGGCTCTGGAAAATCCATTGACTCTAGTGATATAGGAGCATTTTCTGCACATAAAGTATCACCAGTTTTTATGTTTTTAAAGCCTACGGCAGCACCTATATCTCCCGCTTCAATAACATCAAGTGAATTTCTATTATTTGAATGCATTTGAAAAATACGAGAAATTCTTTCTTTTTGATCTGATCTAGTATTTAGAACATAAGAGCCTGCATTTAATTTACCTGAATAAACTCTAAAAAAACACAATCTCCCAACAAATGGATCCGTAGCAATTTTAAAAGCTAAAGCGCTAAAAGGCTCATCATTAGAGGGACCTCTTTTAATTAGTTCGTCAGTTGAAGGTTTAGTTCCTTCAACTTCCCCAACATCAAGAGGACTTGGTAAATACAACATAACATTATCTAATGCTGTTTGAACACCTTTGTTTTTAAATGCTGAACCACACATTAAAGGGGTTACAGACATATTTAATGTAGCTGTTCTTAAAGCTCTTTCAATTTCTGCAGGAGTGATCGACTCTGGATTATCAAAATATTTTTCCATTAAAGCCTCATCAGACTCAGCTACAGCTTCTAGAAGTTTCTCTCTCCACTCAGAGGCATCTTGCTTTAAATCTTCTGGAATATCTAATTCTTCATAAGTCATTCCTAAATCTTCTTCGTTCCAAATAATAGCTTTCATTTTAATTAAGTCAACAACTCCCTTAAAATCATCTTCCGCTCCTATTGGAATTTGAATTGGAACTGGATTCCCATTTAATCTTTCTTTAATTTGATCAACACATCTAAAAAAATCTGCACCAATTCTATCCATTTTGTTTACAAATCCTATTCTTGGAACTTTGTATCTATCAGCTTGCCTCCAAACAGTTTCAGATTGAGGCTCTACCCCCCCAGAAGCACAAAAAAGAGCAATAGCTCCATCTAAAACTCTTAAAGACCTTTCAACTTCTACAGTAAAATCAACGTGACCGGGTGTATCAATAATATTCATTTTAAATTCTTCACCTCTAAATTTCCAATTAGTTGTAGTAGCAGCTGAAGTAATAGTAATCCCTCTTTCTTGTTCTTGTTCCATCCAGTCCATTGTAGCTGCGCCATCATGAACTTCTCCTATTTTATGACTCAAACCAGTATAATATAATATTCGCTCTGTTGTTGTTGTTTTACCAGCGTCAATATGAGCCATAATTCCAATATTTCTAGTGTATTTTAAATCTCTTTTTGACATTATAAATTAAATTTTAAAATGAGAAAATGCTTTATTAGATTCCGCCATTTTGTGAACTTCTGTTTTTTTCTTATACGCCCCCCCTTCTTCATTAAATCCAGCAATTATTTCCGCAGCTAATTTTTCAGCCATAGTTTTCCCACTTCTTTTTCTTGAAAAATTAATTAACCAAGACATCCCCATTGAAACTTTTCGTTCTGGCCTTACTGGCATAGGAATTTGAAAAGTAGCCCCACCCACTCTTCGACTTCTCACTTCAACTTCAGGCATAATATTTGAAAGTGATTTTTTCCAAACAACTAAAGGATCTTCATCAATAGTTTCATTTTTCTTTACTAAATCTAAAGCGTTATAAAATATTTTAAATGCTTTTTGCTTATTTCCACTTATCATAAGACAATTAACAAATCTTGTAACTAATGTATCTCCAAACTTTGGATCTGGTAATAATATTCTTTTCTTTGCTCTAGACTTTCTCATGCTTTAAATTTTATTTTTTTGGCTTTTTTGAACCATACTTTGATCTCCTTTGGTTTCTACCTTCTACACCAGCAGTATCCAAAGCTCCTCTAACTATGTGGTATCTAACACCGGGCAAATCTTTCACTCTTCCACCTCTAACAAGCACAATTGAATGTTCTTGTAAATTATGACCTTCTCCAGGAATATAGGCATTTACCTCATTTCCATTTGTGAGTCTTACTCTAGCAACTTTTCTCATAGCGGAATTAGGTTTCTTTGGAGTAGTGGTATAAACCCTTGTACAAACTCCTCTTTTTTGAGGACAAGTATCCAAAGCACCTGATTTACTTTTACTTTTAAAGACTTTTCTACCTTTTCTTATTAACTGCTGTATTGTTGGCATAATTATAAAATTATTTTAATTAGCTAAAACCCTCATAAAAAAGCATAGGCTTTCCTAAAAGGTCTGCAAATCTATAATTTTTAATCTTTATATCAAACCATATTATTTCTTTTTTTAAAAAATATTTACAACCTAAATATACAATCACCTGTTAATGAGTTAGTTGTGCGTAAAAAAATAGAACAAAAAAAACTTATTTTTTCTTTGTTAACAGATTTAATAAAAAGAATTTATATTTAATGAATAATAAATAATTCATGAATCACCTTAAAAACCTTAACTATATTCAACAAGAGTGTGTAAAAAACACTGATGGGCCTATGATTATTATATCAGGACCAGGGTCTGGAAAAACAAGAGTTATTACTTGCAAAATAATTCAAATTCTAAATATGGGTATTAACCCTTATAATGTTCTAGCATTAACATTTACAAATAAATCTGCAAAAGAAATGGTATCAAGAGTTCAATCAATGATAAAAGAAAAATCTTTAAGTAATCTTTGGGCAGGAACTTTTCACTCAATGTTTGCAAGAATATTAAGATTTGAGGCAGAGTTAATTGGATTTAACACGCATTTTACAATTTTAGATAATGATGACTCTAAATCTATGATAAAAAGAATAATTCAAGATTTTAAATTAGATAAAGAGATTTATAAACCTAATGCTATTTTTTCAAAAATATCTTTACTGAAAAATAATTTGATCAACCCAAAAAAATATGAAAATGACTATGAACTACAAAAGACCGATAATACAAAAAACCAACCTAAATTTTATTTAATTTATAAAAATTATGTGGAGAGATGTAAAAAAAATAATAATATGGATTTTGATGACCTTTTAGTAAATACATTAAATCTATTAAAAGATTCTCCTAAAACTTTACTCAAATATCAAGATATTTTTAAATATATTCTTATTGATGAGTTTCAAGACACTAATCTTCTACAATTAGAAATAATTAAGATTCTAGCTGAAAAAAACAATAACCTATGTGTTGTTGGTGATGATTCACAAAGCATATATTCTTTTAGAGGTGCTAATATTAACAATATTTTAAATTTTAATAATCTATACCCAAAAGCTAAAGTCTTTAAGCTAGAAGAAAACTACAGATCCTCTAAAAACATATTAGATGCCGCAAACAGTCTAATTTCATATAATGAACAAAAACTAGAAAAAATTATTTGGACACAAAAAGAACAAGGTGAAAAAATACAATTAACCAAGATAGAATCTGATAAATCAGAAGGGTTAATGATTGCTGAAAAAATAAAAAAAAATTACCCTGAGAAAAAATACTCTGATCATTTAATATTATATCGGATGAATAGTCAATCAAGAAGCATTGAAGAGGGGTTAAGACGCTTTAATATTAATTATAAGGTTTTTGGACTTTCTTTCTATAAACGAAAAGAAATTAAAGATTTATTAGCTTACCTTAAATTAATTGTTAACAAACAAGATGAAGAATCCTTAATTAGGATAATTAATTTCCCCGCTAGAGGTATTGGAAAAACATCAATTGAAAAAATTAGAGACTATTCATTTGACAAAAGTATACCTATTTGGAAAGTTTTAAAAAAAATTAATGACATTCAAATTAATATAAATGGAGGCACAAAAAAGAAAATTATTAAATTCTGTGAACTCATAGAGAAGTATTCATCTAATCAATTTAAAAACGCATTTGAATTAACTAATTTATTAATTGAAAATTTAAATTTAATAAACCTATTAAATAAAGAAAATACTATTGAGAGTTTATCAAAAGTTGAAAATATAAAAGAATTGTTGAATGCTATTAAATTGTTTTCTGATGAACAAGAAGATAACACAATTGCTAATTTTCTAGATCAATCTGTATTAGTTAATGAAAATGAAAACAAAAATAATGAGGATAATGAAAATTATGTTTCTTTAATGACAATTCATCAGTCAAAAGGTTTAGAATTCTCTCACGTGCATATAATTGGAATGGAGGAAAATATTTTTCCTTCTCAACAAGCTATGTTTTCAAAAAAAGACATTGAGGAGGAAAGAAGATTACTTTATGTAGCTATAACAAGAGCACAAGAACAAGTACATTTATCTTATTGTAAATCAAGATTTAGATTTAACAGCTATATTGCAAATGAACCAAGCCGATTTCTTAATGAAATTAACAAAAAATGTATACATGAATTAGACTTATCTAACAACCAAAAAATAAATTATAAGAAACCTGTTTTCAAGAAAAAAGACAGTCTATTCACATTTAAAACTCCAAAGAAGAAACTAATTAAAGTTTCAAATTCTAAATATGAAGAAAAAAAAATCATACAAATGAATTTAGAAATTGGAAAAAACATCAAACACAATATATTTGGAAAAGGCAAAATTGTCAATTTAACTGATTTAAATCAAAAAATGGAAGTAGAATTTGAGAATAATACTAAGAAAACAATTTTAGTTAGGTATGCTAAATTTGATATAATTGATTAAAAAAAATTATATTTACTATTATTATCTATACAATAACAATCCAATCATATAATTATGAAATATAACACTGAACTTTCTAAACTTATTATTCCTGAGTATGGGCGACATATACACCAAATCATAGAATCTCTATCTAAAATTAAGGACAGAAAGAAGAGAAATGAACAAGCTGAAATAGTCATACAGATTATGGGTAATCTAAACCCCCACTTAAGAGATGTAAATGATTTTAAACACAAACTATGGGATCATTTATTTATAATGTCTGATTATAAACTTGATGTAGATTCACCTTATCTAATTCCAGAGGAAAAAGCAACAAAAGAAAGGCCGAATATTATAAATAACACACAAGGAACTGTAAAATATAGACACTATGGAAAATTTGTCATTAACATGCTCAAAAAAATACATGACATCAAGAATGAAGAAACTAAGAATAAATTAATTATTTCTATAGCAAATCAAATGAAAAGATCATATATTAATTGGAATAAGTCTAATGTTCTAGATGATGTTATTTTTAATGAGATTAAAGAAATGTCTGATGGGAAAATAAAAGTACCTGAAAATACCACCTTAGAAAATGTTCATATTTATCAGAAACAAAATCCTACATATAAATTTAGTTCTAGAAAGAAAACAAACCACCACAGACCAAAAAAATACAAATAGAAAATGGGAAGCTTTGAAATAACAGGTGGAAAAAATTTATCTGGAATAATAAAACCTCAAGGTTCAAAAAATGAAGCATTACAAGTTATTTCGGCTTGTTTACTAACAAGTGAAAAGATAGAAATAACTAATGTGCCTGAAATTACTGATGTTTTAAATTTAATTAAACTACTTAAAACAATAGGTGTAAAAATAACAAGGAAAAATAAAAATCATTTCACTTTTCACGCAAAAAAAATAGACAAAAACTATTTCAAAAAAGAAAATTTTAAAAAACTTAGCGCCAAAATAAGAGGATCTATTATGATAATGGGCCCCATAGTCTCTAGAGAAGGAAAGGCTCATGTTTTAACCCCTGGAGGAGATAAAATTGGCAGAAGGCCATTAGACACACACTTTAAAGGACTAGAGCGGCTAGGTGCAAAAATTAAAATTGAAAAAAATAATATTTACCAAGTATCAGGGAAAAAATTAATTGGAACCAAAATGTTGCTAGAAGAAGCATCAGTTACAGCAACTGCAAATATTATAATGGCTTCAACATTAGCTAAAGGATTAACTGAAATATATAATGCTGCATGCGAACCTTATATTCAACAATTATGTAAAATGCTGAACAGTATGGGGGCTAAAATAACTGGAATAGGAACAAACCTCATAAAGATAAATGGAGTTGAAAAATTATTTGGCACAACTCATAAAATTTTACCTGACATGATTGAAATAGGAAGCTGGATTGGCTTAGCAGCAATGACACAGTCTAATTTAACTATAAAAAATTGCTCAATTAAAAATTTAGGAATTATAATAAATGTTTTTAGAAAAATTGGGGTGAAAATAAAAATAAAAAATGATGATATAATAATTAAAAAACAAAAAACACACGAAATTGAAACATTCATGAATGGCTCCATCTTAACTATTTCAGATGCACCTTGGCCCGGCTTTACCCCAGACTTGATTAGCATTATTTTAGTTTTAGCAACTCAAGCTAAAGGAAGCATATTAATACATCAAAAAATGTTTGAAAGTAGATTATTCTTTGTTGATAAGCTAATTGATATGGGAGCCAAAATAATTTTATGCGATCCTCACAGAGCCACAATTGTAGGCATTAATAGAAAATACCCTTTAAAAGGCACCATTATGAGCTCTCCCGATATACGAGCAGGAATTGCATTGTTAATTGCAGCACTTTCCGCTAAAGGGAAAAGTATTATTTACAATATAAATCAAATTGACCGTGGGTATGAAAATATTGTTGAAAGATTACAAAAAATTGGCGCCAAAATTAAAAGAGTATAAATCAAGTGTGACAACTTGTCATGAAAAAAAAGTTGGCAAAGATTTTGCTATCAAATAAATAAATACATTGAAAAAATGACAAAGAAAAAAAAAATAGCAAAAAAAAAATCTGAAGAAAAAAAAATTAATGAACTAGAAACACAACTAGTTGAAAGTAATGAAAAATATCTTAGACTTCTTGCAGAATGGGAGAATTATAGAAAAAGAACTACAAAAGAAAAGTCTAAATCAATTGAATATGGAAAAGAGTTAATTATATCTAAAGTCTTATCCATTTTGGATGACTTTGATAGAGCTCAAAAAGCTGGTGAAAAAAATGAAAAAGGTGATGGTTTTTTATTAATTAACCAAAAACTATTTGATATTTTGCAAAAAGAAGGATTGAAAAAAATATCTATTTTACCTGGGGAAGAATTTGATGTAAATCTACATGAAGCAATTAGTCAAATACCTACTGAAAAAAAAGAGCTTAAAGGAAAAGTTGTAGAAGAAATAGAGGCAGGATATTTATTAAATGAAAAAATTATAAGATTCACAAAAGTCGTAATTGGAAAATAAATGAACAAACGAGATTATTATGAGGTTCTTGGTTTACAAAAAAACGCAAGCTCACAAGAAATAAAAAAAGCTTATCGAAAACTAGCGATTAAGTATCATCCCGATAAAAACCCTGAAAATAAAGAAGCAGAAGAAAAGTTTAAAGAGGCGGCTGAGGCATATAATATACTGAGCAATTCTGAAAAAAGAAGTAGATACGATCAATTTGGCCATCAAGGAGTTGGTAACAATAGTGGATTTGGAGGAGGCATGAATATGGAAGATATATTTGATAGCTTTGGGGATATCTTTGGAGGTTTTTCAGGTTTTGGAAATAGAGGCTCTAGTCGAAATCGAGTTTTAAGAGGATCAAATTTAAGAATTAGAATTAAACTAAATTTAAGTGAAATTTGTGAGGGAACCACTAAAAAAATAAAAGTAAAAAAATTAGTACAAGCAAATAACATTTCCTTTAGTAACTGTGACATGTGCAATGGAACAGGCCAAATAACAAGGGTTACTAATACAATACTTGGTCAAATGCAAACCAGTTCAACATGCCCTAAATGCTCGGGAAAAGGTAAAGTAATAACAAAAAAACCAATTGAAGCAGATGAGAACGGAATGATCAAAAAAGACACTTTAACAGAGATTGAAATTCCAGCTGGAGTTTCTGAAGGAATGCAATTAAAAATACCTAATGAAGGTAATGAAGCTCCATTTGAAGGTGTTAATGGAGATTTATTAGTTTTAATTGAAGAAGAAAAACATGAAGAGTTGATAAGAGATAGCATTAATATTCACTATGATTTATATATTAATATCTCTGAAGCAATTTTAGGTACAAAAAAACAAATACCAACAATTGAAGGCAAAGTTGAAATAAACATTCCTTCAGGAATTCAAAATGGAAAAATACTTAGATTACAATCAAAAGGAATACCTGATATTAATGAATATTCAAGAGAAAGAGGTGATTTACTAGTTCATGTAAATGTTTGGACTCCAAAAAAAGTAAATGAACAACAAAAAAAATTTTTTGAAGAAAATAAAAATGCAGAAGAATTTATTCCTAAAGTTGATAGATCTGAAAAATCTTTTTTTGAAAAAATAAAAGAAATGTTTAATTAAAATGTCAAATATAGGAGTTATTGACATTGGAAGTAACACTTTTAATCTATTAGTTTCTTCAGTTAAAGTTAAAAAAACAATATTTTCAAAAGAAACTTTTGTAGGAATAAGAAAGGGAACTTTTGATAATATTATTCAAGAAAAAGCTATTGCAAAATCTATATTAGTGTTAAATAAATACAAAAAAATTTGTTCTAATTTAAAATGTACAAAAATATACGTTATAGCTACTGCTTCACTAAGAAATGCATTAAATAAAAATGAGTTTATAAAAAGATGTAAAAAAAAAACTGGTTTGTTTATTAATATTGTTTCAGGACACGAAGAGGCAAAATTAATATTTGATGGTATTTCAAACAATATAACTGATCTTAATAATTATATGATAGTTGACATAGGTGGAGCAAGTACTGAATTCATAATTGTTAAAAACAAGTTACATGTTTACAAAAAAAGTTATCCTTTTGGAAGTCAACTTTTGATACAAAAATTCAATCCTTCAGATCCCATCAAAAAAAAAGAAATTCAAACCATAGAGTTATTTTTTAATGACAAGCTTAAAGATTTAACTAAATTCTTGAAAAAAGAAAAAGTAAAAAACTTAATGGGCTCATCGGGCTCCTTCAATTGTGTTTTCAAGATACAATCGAAAAAGAAAAAAAAATCAATATATAACTTTGTTAACACTGATAAATATCAAAATTTCACATCTCCCAAAATTTTAAACAGCTCAATTAATGAAAGGAAAAATATTCCTGGACTTTTAAAAATGAGAGCTGAAAATATAATAATTACAATTATTTTAATAAATTTCTTAATTAATGAAGGAATTGAAAATATATATACAACCGAATTTTCTTTAAAAGACGGGGTTTTTTTTAATATTTTAAACAATACAACTACATGGCAAGAATCATTATTATAGAAGATGAAATTTCAATTAGAAATGTGTTAAAAAACATCCTGGTTGATGAAGATAAAAATTATATTATTGACGAAGCTACTAACGGAGAAGAGGGAGTAGCTAAAATATTCTCAAATAATTATGATTTAGCATTATGTGATATAAAAATGCCAAAACTAGATGGATTAGAGGTTTTAAAAAAATCTAAAGAGCTAGATTACCACTTACCTTTTATTATGATTTCGGGTCACGGAGAGCTTGAAACAGCGGTAGAATGTATTAAAAATGGAGCTTATGATTATATAAGCAAACCTCCAGATTTAAATAGATTATTAACTACAATCCGAAATGGTTTAAATAGTAAAAACTTAAATCAAGAAATTACAACATTAAAAAAGAAAGTAAAACAAAAACACCAGATGATTGGAGAATCAAAGGGACTTAAAGAAATAGAAAAAATAATTGAAAAAGTAGCACCTACAAATAGTAGAGTTTTAATTACTGGGGAGAATGGAACTGGAAAAGAACTAGTAGCTCATTCTATACATGAAAAAAGTTCCAGATCAAAAATACCAATGATCGAAGTAAATTGTGCCGCAATACCATCAGAATTAATTGAAAGTGAGTTATTTGGACATGAAAAAGGTTCTTTTACATCTGCAAACAAGCAAAAAAAAGGAAAATTTGAAATTGCAAACGGAGGAACAATTTTTTTAGATGAAATTGGCGATATGAGTTTATCTGCTCAAGCCAAAGTACTAAGAGCTCTTCAAGAAAATAAAATTACCAGAGTAGGAGGTGAAAAAGAAATAGAGATTAATGTTAGGGTTTTAGCCGCAACAAATAAAAATCTTGAAAAAGAAATAACCGAGGAAAGATTTAGGGAAGATTTATTCCATAGATTGAGTGTAATTAAAATACATGTACCCTCATTAAGAGATAGAAAGGAAGACATACCTATTTTAATAGAATATTTTTCTACTGAAATATGTAAAGAACAAGGAATAAAAGCTAAACATATAGAAAAAGAAGCTATTAATTTATTAATAAAAAAAGATTGGACAGGAAATATCAGGCAACTAAGGAATATTATTGAAAGACTTATAATATTATCAGAAAAAACAATTACGAAGAACGATGTAAATCAATATGTTTAATTACAACTCCCCATCTCTTAGTTCCGCAGATAAATGTTCATTAAAACTGTTGTAAATACAACGCATTTGTTCATCTACAAAAGAATCCGTTAACGTTTTATTTAAATCTTGAAAAACAAAACTTAAAGCATATGACTTCTTTCCTTTATCTATATTTTCACCTCTGTATACATCAAATATTTTAACTTCTCTCAAAACATCTTTTGAAGCTTTTAAAGCCAAACCCTTTAACTCTGAAAAAGAAACCTTTTCATCAATCAGTACAGCTAAGTCACGACGTACTTTTGGAAATTTTGGCAAACTTGTAAATTTTATATTATTTCTAGAAATAATAGAAATAAATAAAGGCCAGTTAATAGAACAGAAAAAAACATCTTGTTTAATACTAAAATCATTTAATATTTTACTGGAAACAGAACCAACAGTAGCGACTACTTGATCATTAACCTTATATACTATTGAATTATCAAAAGTATTTTTCATCATATTTAATGAATTAACAAGCGCCTTATCTAAATCAATGGCCCACTTAAAAGAAAATAAATCAAATAACTTCTCCACAAATTTTTTCACAGAAAACAAATCTAATTTAGTCACCTGTTCATTCCAATTTTCTTCAAAATTATTGCCTGAAAAAAATAAATCTAACGAAGGTCTTTCTGTTATTTCTTTTTCTTTTAAATAGATATTTCCAAATTCAAAAAAAAGAAGATTATAATTTTGTCTATTTATATTATAACGAATAACCTCTAAACCCCCAAATAAAAGAGAGGTTCTTAAGGCATTCATATCTGAACTTGATGCATTTATAATATTAATGCCAAAATCTTCAATATTATATCTCTTTAGTGTATCTAAACTAATAAGTGAATTTGTCTTAATTTCATAAAACCCATTGTTTGAAAAAAAGTTAGAGACAATTTGTTTTATTTCATCAATTTCATAAGAGTTGTTATTCTTAGAAATCGGAAAAGAAATATTTTTTGCATTTTCAATTTTTTCAAACCCATAGATTCTTAATATCTCTTCGAAAACATCAACATCTCTACTAACATCTATCCTAAAACTTGGCACTTCTAAAAAACAACCTTCTTCTAGACCTTTTTTACCTGAAATTTTAAAATCTAAATCTAATAATATTTTTTCTATTACAAGATCAGAAATATCCTGACCTGCCATTTTTTTAAATTTCTTGGAAGACCACTTAATTAATTTCTTAGAAATATACTTTTGATTAGAAATTTTAACAATTTCAGAACTTATATAAGCATCAGGAATTATTAACTTAATCAACATAGCTGCTCTTTTTAGAGCATATTCACAATTATCAAAATCAATACCTCTCTCAAATCTATATGAAGCATCTGTTTGAATAGAATGTCTTTTGGCAGACAATCTTATTGAACTAGGAAGAAAAGACGCTGATTCTAAAAAAATATTTTTTGTATTATTAGAAACAGAAGATTCTTTTCCTCCTATAATTCCAGCAAGACACAAAGGTTTTAACGAATCTGAAATAATTAAATCATCTTTATTTAATGTAATAATTTCATTATCTATTTTAGTAAAATTCAATGACTTACCTGATTTTTTAATTAAAATCTCATTATTATGAATCATATCATAATCAAATGCATGTAATGGATTTCCTGTTTCAAATAAAACAAAGTTTGTGACATCTACAATATTATTAATTGAAGAAATACCTATAGAACTTAATTTTTGCTTTAACCACATTGGAGATGGTTCAATTGAGACATTTTGAATAGTTAAACCACAATAATAAGGAAGTAAATCTTTATCCTGAGCTGCAATAGAAATTGGTAAATTATTATTATCAATTTTAAAATCTAAAACTGGTTTTTTGAGATTTAAATTAGATCCACTTAAATTCAAAACCGATTTAATATCCCTACAAACTCCTATATGCCCAAAAGCATCTGTCCTATTTGGAGTTAATCCTATTTCAAAAACATAATCTTGAGTTAAATTAAAATACTCTTGAAAACTTTGACCAACTTTAAAATCTAACTTTTTATCTAACTCCATTATTCCTTCATAACTATCTCCAAAACCTATTTCAAACTCAGAACAAATCATTCCTTCAGAGTACTCTCCTCTTATCTTAGCTTTTTTAATAGTAAAAGATTCATTATTTAAATTAGTTATAGTAGTCCCTACCATTGCCACAACAACAAATAAGTCTTTTTTAATATTAGGTGCACCACAAATTATATTTTTGGCAGAACTTCCTAAATCTACTTTTGCAATTTTTAATTTATCTGCATTAGGGTGTTTATTGCAATCCAAAACTTGACCTATAACCAAATTTTTAAATGATCCAAAATTGTGAAATCTTTGAGTCATTTTTTCTACCTCTAGCCCTGAGTTAGTTAGTATATTAGATATCTCTTCAGGAGAAGAATTAAAATCTAAATAATCTTTTAACCAATTATAAGAAACTTTCATTTAAAAATATTTGTAGTAAATGTAAAAAATTAATCATTCATAAATAATTTTTTATGAAATTCTTGCCCACTTTATTTGTTCCGAATAATTTTTTATAAAATATTCTTTTATCATTTTGTTTTTTGGATTTATTATTTGGCTATCTATTTCTAATAAATTATTTGCACATTTTCTTGCCTCTAATAGTATGTCAGTGTCTTTAACCAAATTAGATATTTTCAAATTTAATAATCCGCTCTGTCTAGTCCCCATTATATCACCCGGCCCTCTTAGTTTTAAATCTGCCTCAGAAATATCAAAACCATTAGAAGAATCAACCAAAACGTTTATTCTATATTTAGCTTCATGACTTAATTTATATGGTGTCTTTAAAATACAATACGACTGTGTATTACCTCGACCTACTCTTCCTCTAAGTTGATGTAATTGAGCTAAACCAAACCGCTCAGCATTTTCAATTAACATAATTGATGCGTTTTTAACATCTAAACCCACTTCTATTACTGTGGTTGATACTAAAATTTGACTTTTTTTATTTAAAAAATCCTCCATATGCTGATTTTTTTCCTCAGTTTTCATATTTCCATGTAACATTGAAACAACGTAGCCAAGTCTTGAAAAATACTTGCTCAAAAAATTATAACCAGAAAGTAAATTTTTATAATCTAACTTTTCGCTTTGTTCAATTAAAGGATATATAACATAAACTTGCTGACCTAATTCAATTTTTTCTTTTAAAAATAACAAAACTCCTTCTTTGTCTTTATCAAACTTATGTACAGTTTTTATTTCTTTTCTTCCAGGGGGTAATTCATCAATTACTGAAACATCTAAATCACCATAAAATGTCATAGCTAAAGTTCTAGGTATTGGTGTTGCTGTTAACACAATTACATGAGGATTTAAAATAGATTTATTTGACAATTTAGCTCTCTGGGCAACACCAAACTTATGTTGCTCATCTATAACAACTAAACCTAATTTATTAAATACTACAGAATCTTCAATTAAGGCATGCGTACCAATAATTATATCTACCCCACCATTTTCCAGGTTTGTTAAAATTTTTTTTCTATCAGATTTTTTTGTTGCTCCAGTTAACAAAGAAATATTTAATTCTAAATCTTTACAAATAGAAAAAAGTGTTCTAAAGTGTTGTAAAGCTAGAACTGATGTTGGCACCATTAGAGCTCCCTGATAACCATTATCAATACACATCATCAATGACATCAAAGCAACAACTGTTTTTCCAGAACCCACGTCACCCTGAATTAATCTATTCATTTTATAACCACTCAACACATCCTTTCTTATATGTCTCATTACTTTTTTTTGCGCCTCAGTTAATTCAAATGGAAGGGAGTTAAAGAATGAATTAAATTTAGCACCTATATTTTTAAATAAATAAGATTTAATTTTTTTATTAACTGACTTATTAGTGAGAATTGAAAGTTGTAAAAAAAATAATTCTTCGAATTTCATTCTAAAAATTGATTGATTCAATTTTTCTTTATTTTCAGGAAAATGTATATTATTTATTGCTTTAGCCCTTGAAATTAATTTATACTGATTAATAACTTCTAACGAAAAATTTTCTTTTATTTGACCCTTTAATTTATTTAAAGCAGCACGGATTAGTTTTTTTATTTGCTTGCTATGTAAGTTATTTATTTTAAGCTTTTCAGTGGAGTGATACATTGGCTGAAAGCTTGTAGAAAGACTAAAATTTATATTATCAATTAATTCCATTTCTGGATGAACAAAAGAATAAACCCCGTTAAATAAATTTGGCTTTCCAAAAACAACATATTTTTTTGAAATTTCTACAAATTTTTTAATCCATGCAATTCTTTTAAAAAAAATTAATTTAATTTCAGATTCTTCATCAGAAAAAAAAACAACTAATCTTTTTTTTCTTCCAAAACCCTGTTCCTCAATTGATTTTACAGAACCAATTATTTGGATATCAAGACTTGTGTTATCAATCTGATTAATCTTATAAAAATGAGTTCTGTCTACATATCTGTAAGGAAAAAAATACAGTAAATCCTTCAAAGTATTTATTCCTAATTCCTCACTGATTAAAGAAGCTCTTTGGGGACCTACTCCTTTTAAATATTCTATTGAAGAATTAATCATAAAAAATTAAACTTTTAGTCTATTTTTTTTGCTAAAGATGTATTATATTTTTCTTTTAAGAAATTTATTTTTCCAAAATCCACATCATCTATAAGAACTTTTTCACCACAAACATGTCCCAATTTATAAAAAGGGAATTTTGACTGTTTTATGATTTTTTTAAAATCTTTTTCTTTTGAAGGCTTAATTGATATAAGCACTCTACTTTGAGATTCACCAAATAAATATGCATCTTGCCTATAAAACTGATCAGTATAGATTTCACATCCTAAGCTTCTAGGTAACAAACTTTCTACAAGTGAGGTAAACAAACCTCCTTCAGAAATATCATGAGCAGATTCTAAAAAATCCCCTCTAATTAATTTCTTCATTAGTTCATGTAATTGGAACTCTAAATCTAAATCAAAAAAAGGAACAGGACTATTTTCAATATTTAATATATTAACCAAATACTCTGAGGAAGAAATATCATCTTTAGATGGGCCTAGTAAATAAATGATGTCTTTTTCATTTTTAAAATCTAAAGTAGTAAAATAAGTTTTATTTTTCATGACTCCCAACATACCAATAGTCGGAGTTGGAAAACATGGCTCAATATTTTGTTTTTTACTCGTTTGATTATAAAAACTAACATTTCCACCTGTAACTGGTGTTTTGAATTTCTTACAAGCACTAGTCATCCCCTTAATAGAACCAACAAATTGCCAGTAAACTTCTGGATCATATGGATTTCCAAAATTCAAGCAATTTGTTATAGCTGATGGCTCAGCTCCGGAACATATAATATTTCTAGCTGCTTCTGCAACAGCTATTTCACACCCCACTTTAGGATCTGCCTTAACGTATCTCGAGTTACAATCAACTGAGAACGCTAAACATTTTTTTGTTCCTTTAAGATTAACAACGGCAGCATCTGAAGGATTATTATTTGTCATATTAACAGTTCCAACCATTGAATCGTATTGTTCATAAACCCATTTTTTAGAACAAATATTTGGTAAAGATATAACTTGATGAGCGACATTAACTATATCAAATGGAATAGAAATATTGTTTATATCAAAATTTTTTAATTCTTTAAAATAATCTGGCTCTTTATATTCTCTATTATAAACAGGAGCCCCTCCTCCTAACACTAAAGATTCTGCAGGAACTTTTGCAACTATATCATTTTTGTAATAGAAAATTAAATCTTTAGTATCCGTAACAACACCTACTCTTTCGCAATTTAAATCCCACTTTTCAAAAATTTTCTGAACTTTTTTTTCCTTTCCTTTTTTTACAACCACTAACATTCTTTCTTGTGACTCAGACAGCAAAATCTCAAATGGTTTCATATTATTTTGTCTAGTAGGTATTTTATCTAAATTAATTTTCATTCCACAATTTCCAGAAGCACTCATTTCTGAAGTAGAACAAATAATACCCGCTGCACCCATATCTTGCATTCCTACAATTGCATCCGTTTTACTTAATTCCATAGTTGCTTCAAGTAATAATTTTTCCTGAAACGGATCCCCAACCTGTACAGAAGGAATATCATCAGCAGAATCCTCTGTTAAATCTTTAGAGGCAAAGGCTGCACCATTTATTCCATCTTTACCTGTTGAAGAACCAACAATAAAGACCGGGTTTCCTTTGCCAGAAGCAACAGCGGAAATTACATTTTTAGTATCAACTACTCCAGCAGAAAAAGCATTTACTAAAGGGTTTGTATTATAACTTTTATCAAAATAAACCTCACCGCCAACAATAGGAATTCCAAAAGAATTTCCATAATCTCCAATTCCTTTAACAACTCCTTTCATTAACCACTTTGTATGCGATAAATTAATATCACCAAATCTTAAAGAATTTAATTGAGCAATAGGTCTCGCCCCCATTGTAAAAATATCTCTATTTATACCCCCAACCCCTGTCGCAGCTCCTTGATAAGGTTCTAAAGCAGATGGATGATTATGTGATTCTATTTTAAAGACACATGCTAATCCATCTCCAATATCAACTAAACCTGCATTTTCTTCTCCGGCTTCAATTAATATGTTAGATCCTTTTTTTGGCAGTTTTTTTAACCAAAATATAGAGTTCTTATAAGAGCAATGCTCAGACCACATAACTGAAAAAATACATAATTCAGTATAATTAGGTTTTCTATTTAAAATATTACATATCTGATCATATTCTTCAGAGAGCAATCCCATTTCTACAGCGTCACCAAGATCAGCATTTTTAGGCATGTTTTTTTCCATACTAAATTGAAAAACAAATTTAAATTAATAACATAAAAAATGAATATAGAAATAAAAATTTAACTTTTAAATTTTTATTTTCTTATTTTGTAAACATAACTCAAATTTATTCTACATGGAAGATTTAAAAATTTTTGACCTAGATAGAAGATACGCTAACCTCTTCGACAAAGAAGATATGATTGCTGGCAGAAAGAATGGTCAATGGAAAAAATATAGTTGCAGTGAGTATATTCAAACATCAGATGCAATTGGAAATGGATTATTAAACCTTGGTATTTTAAAAGGCGACAAGATCTGTATTATTTCAAGTAACAGAACTGAATGGAGCTTGTGTGACATGGGCATAAATAAGATTGGTGGTATAAACACCCCTTTATATCCAAATTCAACAAGATCTGATTACAAATACATTATAAATGATTCTGAAGCAAAATTAATTTTTGTTGAAAATATTGAAGTATTTAAAAAGATAGAAGGTCTTGAAAATGAAATTTCAACATTAAAATTCATATACTCTTTTGAAAAGATACCAAATGTTAATAACTGGGAGGAATTAATTGAGTTAGGAATCACTAAGCCTCAAAATGAGACAATGAAACAAATACAAAAAACGATCTCTGATGATGACTTGTTTACTTTAATATATACGTCTGGCACCACTGGTAATCCCAAGGGGGTAATGATTACTCACTCAAACATAATAAGTCAGATTTCAGCTTTAAAAGATAATTTAGATTGGGGGAAAAAAGATAGAGCCATTAGTTTCCTTCCTTTATCTCACGTATTTGAAAGAATGGTGGAGTATTTTTATATGTATAAAGGGGTTTCTATTTATTATGGTAGTATTGAGACAATTGGTGATGATTTAAAAATAATAAAACCAACCCTAATGCCTACAGTCCCTAGGTTATTAGAAAAAGTCTATGATAAAATCATGACAAAAGGAGAGTCACTGAGTGGTATAAAAAAGAAATTATTTTTTTGGGCTGTAAATTTAGGCTTAAAACACGAATACAATGGTAATAATGGATTTTGGTATGAATTACAATTAAAACTAGCAAATAAATTAATTTTCAATAAATGGAGGGAAGCTGTAGGAGGAAGAATTCGAATGATTATTTCTGGATCTGCCGCATTACAAGAAAGACTTGCAAGAGTTTTTACAGCTGCAAAAATGCCTGTAAGTGAAGGATATGGCTTAACAGAAACCTCACCTGTTATTTCTGTTAATTTTGCACATTCAAAAGAAGCTTGTTACGGTACAGTTGGACCAGTAATACAAGGAGTAAAAATAAAAATTAATCATGAGGAAGGAATGAGAGAAGGTGAAGGTGAAATTTTAGTAAAAGGCCCTAATATAATGCTAGGCTATTATAACAAACCAGAAGAAACTAGAAAAGCAATCGACAAAGATGGCTGGTTTCACACTGGAGACATCGGAACTTTAATTGAAGGCAAATACTTAAAAATAACTGATAGAAAAAAAGAAATTTTTAAAACATCAGGAGGAAAATACATAGCCCCTCAAGTAATGGAAAATAAATTTAAGCAATCAATATTTATAGAACAATTAATGGTAGTTGGAGAAAATAAAAAACACCCAGCAGCTTTTATTGTACCTGATTTTGTATATTTAGCTGATTGGTGTAAAAACAACCAAATCACATATTCTAACTCCGAACAAATAATTAGAGAGCCTAAAATCTTGGAACTATTTGATGCTGAGGTAAAAAAATATAATGAACACTTTAATCAATACGAAAGAATTAAAAAATTTGTACTGATTGGTAAAGCATGGTCACCTGAAGGAGGGGAACTCACTGCAACATTAAAGTTAAAAAGAAGAAATATTTTAGAAAAATACTCTGATTTATACATTAAAATATTTGAAAAAAATGGATAGAAAAATTAATAAAGTAGCTATAATTGGCTCTGGAATCATGGGCTCTAGAATTGCTTGTCATTTTGCTAATATTGGCGTAGAAGTTTTATTATTAGATATATTGAATATAGAGGCAGAAAATGACATGGAAAATAAAAAATTAAGAAATAAAATAGTTAATGATTCATTATCTAATACTTTGAAATCAAAACCATCACCTATCTATTCAAAAAAATTTATTAATAGAATTAAAACTGGCAATTTAACTGATGACTTACAGAAAATTAATACCGCAGATTGGATTATAGAAGTAATAATTGAAAATCTTGAAATAAAAAAAGAATTATTTGAAAAAATAGAAAAATATAGAAAAACTGGATCAATTATTAGTTCTAATACTTCCGGAATTCCAATTAATAAAATGATAGAAGGGAGAAGCGCTGATTTTTGTGAAAATTTCTGTGGAACACACTTTTTTAACCCCCCAAGATACCTAAAACTACTTGAAATCATTCCATCAAAAAAAACAAATGAAAATTTGATTCATTTTTTACTTTCATATGGAGAAAAATTTTTAGGAAAAAAAACTGTTCAATGCAAAGACACCCCTGCGTTTATAGCAAATAGGATCGGAATAGCAGGAATTGCAGCTCTCTTTAAAATAATTAAAGAATTGAAACTTTCTATCGAAGAAGTTGATTCTCTGACTGGGCCAATTATTGGAAGACCCAAGTCAGCAACATTCCGAACTTGTGATCTAGTAGGACTAGATACTTTATATAATGTTGCCAAAGGGGTTTACGAAAACTGCCCAAATGATGAAAATAGAGATATTTTTAAACTACCTAATTTTATTGATCAAATGTTAAAAGAAAAATGGTTAGGGGACAAAACAAAACAAGGATTTTATAAAAAAACAAGAGATAAAAACGGAAAAAGAAAAATTCTATCTCTTGATTTGGAAAAATTTTCATATGAGGAGAAAAAGAAAGTGAAATTTGAATTAATTGGAAAAGCAAAAAAAACTAGTAGTTTAAAAGAAAGATTGAAAATATTAATAAATGGTAATGACAAAGCATCTTTATTTTATAAAAAAATGTTTGCCATAATGTTTTCATATGTTTCTAATAGAGTACCTGAAATTTCTAATGAAATTTATAAAATAGATGCTGCTATGTGTGCCGGATTTGGATGGGAAATAGGTCCCTTTGAAACCTGGGACGCTATTGGAATTAAAACAGGAATCGATTTAATAAAAACAGAAAACCTAACCTTACCTAAATGGTTAGAAAATATTAATGATTCTGTTTCATTTTATTCAATTAACAAAGGTGAAAAATCATATTATGACATTTCTGATAAAAAACAAAAAAATATACCAACACTAAACAAATTTATTAATTTAAATAATCTTCGTTCTAACTCCATAATTTGGAAAAATAATGGAGTTTCAATCTACGATATTGGTGATGGGGTTGCAAACATTGAGTTTCATACAAAAATGAATAGCATTGGAGAAGATGTGATTACAGGCGTAAGAAAAGGAATTGAAATAGCTGAAAAAGAATTCCGAGGTCTTGTTATTGGAAATCATGGCGCTCATTTTTCTGCAGGCGCAGACATAAGTATGATATTTACTCTAGCCGTTGAACAAGAATATGACAAATTAAATTTAGCCATTAAAACATTCCAAGATACATCTATGCTAATAAGATATTCTACAATTCCTGTTGTAGTGGCCCCACATGGATTTACTTTTGGAGGGGGGTGTGAATTCACTCTACATGCTGATGCTGTTCAATGTGCAGCTGAAACTTACATGGGGCTTGTTGAGCTTGGTGTAGGATTAATTCCCGGTGGTGGCGGAACGAAAGAAATGGCACTTAGAGCATCAGATTCATACTATGAGGGAGATATTGAACTACCAAGACTAAAGGAATATTTCCTAAACATTGGACAAGCAAAAGTTAGCACATCTGGTCAAGAAGCTTTTGAATTAGGTTATTTGAGAAAAGGTATAGATTGCATTAGCGTTAATACTGAAAAATTAATTCAAGATGCTAAAGAAAAAGTAATTCTACTAGACAATTTAGGCTACACAAAACCAATTAAAAGAACTAACATAAAAGTTTTAGGAAACCAAGCTCTAGGCATGTTTTTAGTTGGAGCAGATAGCTTTAAAGAAGGAGATTATATAACAGAACACGAAAAGTTAATGTCTGAAAAATTAGCTCATGTTTTATGTGGTGGTAATTTATCATCCCCAACATATGTGTCAGAACAATATTTATTAGATCTTGAAAGAGAGGCTTTTTTATCTTTATGTGGTGAAGCAAAAACTCTAGAAAGAATTAAATATATGTTAGAAAAAGGAAAACCTTTAAGAAATTAAATATGGAAGTTTATATAGTACAAGCACACAGAACCGCTGTAGGAAAATCAAAAAAAGGAACTTTAAGATTTACAAGACCTGATGACTTAGCGGGACAATTAATAAATAAAATGTTACTAAAAATGCCTCAATTAGATAAAGAGCTAATTGATGATGTAATTGTTGGAAACGCTACTCCAGAAGCAGAACAAGGTTTAAATATTGGAAGACTCATTTCTTTAATTGGATTAAATACTGTTAAAGTTCCTGGAATGACAGTAAATAGATTTTGTTCATCTGGCTTGGAAACTATTGCCATTGCAGCTAGTAAGATTCATGCAGGAATGGCTGATTGCATTTTGGCAGGAGGAGTAGAAACCATGTCACCAATTCCTTTTGGTGGCTGGAGGATTGTGCCTAATTATAAAGTTGCTAAAAAAAATCCTGATTGGTACTGGGGAATGGGAACTACTGCAGAAGCAATTGTAAAAAAATATAAAATTAGTAGAGAAGACCAGGATATTTTTGCATTTCACTCAAATATGAAAGCTGTAAACGCTATTGAAAAGGGGCTATTTAAAGAAGACATCATCTCATATGATTTAACAGAAACTTATTTGGATGAAAATGAAAATATGCAAACAAGAACTTTATCAATAGAAAAAGATGAAGGACCTAGAAAAGATACGACTATTGAAAAATTATCAAAATTAAAACCTGTATTTTCTAAAAATGGCTCTGTCACTGCTGGAAATTCATCACAAACTTCTGATGGAGCTGCTTTCGTAATGTTAATGTCAAAAAAAATGGTGCAAAAATTAAATATTAAACCTATAGCTAAAATGATTACTTATGCTGTTAGTGGAGTGGAACCAAAACATATGGGGATTGGTCCAATCGAAGCAATACCAAAAGCATTAAAACAAGCTAATCTATCATTAAATGACATTGATTTAATTGAATTAAATGAAGCCTTTGCGTGTCAATCACTAGCTGTTATAAGAGAGGGTAATCTAAATCCTGACATAATCAATGTAAATGGTGGAGCTATAGCCTTAGGGCATCCACTCGGTTGTACTGGGGCAAAATTAACTGTACAAATATTAAATGAAATGAAAAGAAGAAAACAAAAAAAGGGAATGGTAACAATGTGCGTAGGAACTGGTCAAGGTGCTGCTGGAATATTTGAATTATTAAATTAATTATATGAAGAAAAATTTAAAAGGAGGAGGTTTTTTAATTTCAGAAACAAGTCCACAAGAAATATTTATTTTAGAAGAATTCGGTGAAGAAGCTAGAATGATGCTAGAGGCTACTAGAGAATTCAATGAAAAAGAAATTAAACCTAACATTTTTGAATTTGAGAAAAAAAATTACCAACTCACTGAAAATATGATGAAAAAAATTGGTGAAATGGGATTATTAGGTATAACAGTCCCTGAAAAATATGGCGGACTTGGAATGGGGCTCAATATATCAATGTTGGTTTGTGGTGAAATTAGCAGCTATTCAGGATCAATAGCAACAGCTTATGGAGCGCATACTGGAATTGGAACGTTGCCAATTCTTTTTTATGGAAGTGAAGAAATTAAGAAAAAATATTTACCTAAAATATGTTCTGGTGAATGGATGTCATGTTATAATTTAACTGAACCAGATGCAGGATCTGATGCAAACGCTGGTAAAACTACTGCCGTTTTAACTAGTGATGAAAAAGCATATGAAATAACAGGTCAAAAAATTTGGATTAGTAATGCAGGATTTGCTGAAGTTTTTATATTATTTGGAAGAATTGAAAATGATAAAAATATTACTGGATTTGTTTTAGATAAATCTACATCCAATGGAATAACTTTGGGAGAGGAGGAAAATAAACTAGGCCTTAGAGCTTCATCTACAAGGCAAGTTTTTTATGATAAAACTAGCATACCTAAAGAACAAATGTTAGGTGAAAGAGGAGAAGGATTCAAAATTGCATTAAATGCATTAAATGCAGGAAGAATTAAATTGGGAGCTGCAACCGGTACTGCAGCAATAAAAGTAATAAATGAATGTATAAAATATGCATTAGAAAGAAAACAATTTGGTAAATCCATTTCTAATTTTGGAGCTATTCAAGAAAAGCTAGCCATTATGGCATCATCTATTTTCACTACAATGTCTGGGTTATATAGAGCTGGCTATAATATTGAGCAAAATACCAAAAGATTAGAAAAAGAAGGTATGGACATTTGTGAATCAAAAAAAAATGGAATTATAGAATACTCAATAGAATGTTCAATTATAAAAGTACATGGATCCGAAGTTATAAGAGATGTATCAGACGAAGCAATTCAAATATTTGGAGGAATGGGATTTTCTGCTGAATCAATTGTTGAGCCAGCATACAGAGATGCTAGAATATCAAGAATATATGAAGGAACAAATGAAATAAACAGAATGCTTATAGTAGGAATGTTTATAAGAAAAGCTTTAAAAAAAGAAATTGATTTATTTTCACATGCTAAAAAAGCAGGTAAAGAATTAGTTAATATTTTTTCTTTTTTCAACAAAGAAAAACCTATTGGAATTTTAGGAAAAGAAAAATTACATTTAAAAAATATTAAAAAATTCATTTTAATATTACTGGGAAAATGCAGTCAAGTTTATAAAAAAGAATTAGAAAACGAACAAGAAATTATGTTAAATTTAGCTGACATGATCATTGATTTATACATGTCAGAATCTAGTTTATTAAGAGCTGAAAAATTAGATTTAAAAAATAAAGAAGAAGATTGTAATATCCAGATTTTAATGAGTAAAAACTATTTATTTAAAACTTTAAATACTTGCTCACAAGCAGGATATGAAATAATTCAAGCACTCCCTTTATCTTCGTTAGAGAAAAAAATATTTATTAAAGCATTGAATCGTTACACAAAAAAACCAAATTATAATATTAAAGAAATACGTAGACAAATTGCTTTAGACTTAATACAAAATAAAAAATATAGATTTAATATCTAGAACCTGAAACCTATGGATTGAAAGATAACCCAAGGCCTATAGTGAGGGAATTGATTGGAATCTCTATCAATATATGAACCAGCACTGTAAGAAACATCAAATTTATAAATTAAACGACATCTGAACATATATTGAATACCAGCATGTAAACGTCCCAATAAATAGTACTCAGTAAACCAATTATCAACAAACATATTATTTTGAACAATATATTCATATAAATACTTTACTTCTAGCCCCAAAGAGGTACCTAAATATGGCCTCATCACACCCTTATTACCAAGTGGAAATAAACTCACTCCACCTCTAATACCATACAATTGGACATCATCATTAACAACTGGGGCAGATAACCACAAATCAAAAGCAGCATTCTCAGTAAAATATTGCATACCTATATTCAAATCTGCTAATTGCCATGAATCATAATCATAAAGACCTGTTAAACTATAATAATACTCAGAAAAATTTATATGCATAGCTAAATTCCCATATTCTTTCTTACAACGAATTAAATTTGAAAAAACTCTATTTATAGAGTTAGTCAAATTAAACTTATTAGTTCTAAAATTTACTTTTGACTTGTCATCTGGACAATTACAATCTTCTTTTGTTTTACTTCTCGTTAACAAAATAGACTTAAATAAATCTTTAAGCTTACTATTATCACGCACTTTTGTTTCTATCTTGTTCTCTGGATTATAATATCTTTTAGGTGTATAATCCTGTGAAAAAGTAATTTGTGAAAAAAGAAATAATATGAAAAAAAATTTCATTTATTTTAAATTTTTAATTTGCTCAATTAAATGTAGTAAATATTTTCTATGCTCTTTAGATCGTGTATTGCCATAACGAACATTTAAATTTTCATCTAGCCAACTTAAATTATTAAAAACTGCAGCTTTTGATAAGTTGTCATAATTTGATTTATTCAAAATTGATATTAAATTTTTAACGTATTCAACTTGCAAATTCATTCTTGTAGCACTAACTGATTTAGACATGTCTGACAAAAAAATAGATTTTGTTAGATCTTTTAAAAAGGTGTTAACATCATAATTATTACCATAAAAACCACTATTACTAATTCTAGATAATACATTGGGGTGTAATAACTGACTTAATACTCTTTTTTGACCTGATAAAACAAGGGATAGAATTTTAGGGTCTTCACCCGAAGATCTAAAATTAAATCCTCTTCTTTGAGACTGTAAAAAAGGATATATATCATCAAAGACCATTAATTTCTCATCACTAAAAGCATACTTTGACAAAGTCTCAAGAGCTTTGACTTGCTTTTTAACTGGAACTGCTGTAAATGGTGTTTTATTATTATTTTGACCTACAAAAGATCTATCTACATAGACACCTCCTATTTGACGGGAAATAATATCTAAACAAGTAAAATAATTACTTGTTAAAGAATAATATGAACGTTTTAATTTTTCATAAGATTCTCCTGAAACACTATACTTTTCTTTCAGTTTAGGAAACATAGAATTTATGAGTTCCATTTTTTCAATTGAATGCTCAACTGGATCACTAGTTAAATCATTTATCATAGCATTAGGATCAATTCCTTTACCAGGAGAACGCATATCATCAGCGTCGTTTGCAAAAGCAAGTGATGAATTAGTTGATTTAGAAAGAATTTTTTGCAATTCACCTTTCTCATTATTTTCAAACTGTGAATATCCAAACTCAATAGCCCAATGATCATATGGACCAGGTTTAATATCATAAAAAAGAGACTGATTTTCTGGTTTTATTGCAATATTAATTGCTGGATATTCCATTACTGAAGAACACAAACCTTTCTTTGCAACAATGTCTTTTTCTTTTATTTCTTGATTAGTTAATAATGTGCTACCCTTAAAATTATGACTTAAACCTAAAGTATGACCAACTTCATGCAAAACTAATCTATATAAAGATTGATTTACCATTTCTTTTTTCATTTCATCTCCTAAATTTAGGATATCAATATAATTACTTCCAAAAATATTTTGTTTTTGAAATTCATGAGAAGCTATACAATCATTGTCATTGGAATTATTATTTAATTCAAGAGACTCATAAAGAAAATCATATTTAATTCTATTAGTTATATAGACCCATTCTAACATAATATCAGCACCTATTATTTCACCAGTTTTGGGGTTAACAAAAGATGGGCCATAGCCACCAAAAGGTGGATTTGGTGAAGATGTCCATCTTAGAACATTGTATCTTATATCACCAGCATCCCAATCAGCAGTATCTGGCTGAACTTTTACTTTTATTGCATTTGAAAATCCAGCAGATTCAAAAGCTAAATTCCATGATTCTACCCCTTCTTTTATTATATCTCTAAATTCATATGGTGTTGTGTTTTCAATCCACCAAGTAATGGGTTTAACGGGATCTGATATTTTTTTTGTAGGATCTTTTTTCTCTAAATTCCATCTATGTATCATGTCCTTATAGTTAACTTGATCAATACTTGTCATATCATTAGTTTGAGTATGAAAATAACCTATTCTAGGATCATCTATTCTTGGTTGAAAATTATTATCTGGGACACGAATTAAACTATGTTGAATTTTTATGGTAACAACTCTGGAATCAGTTAAGGCCGAACTTCCTCTTCTACTAGGATACTTATTTTCATATACATAATCAACAATAACATCTGTGTTCTCAGGATAATTCTTAATAGAGGCATATCTAGTTTTTTCCTTACTCAAGGAACCTAATTTAAAGCCTTTATATCCCGAGGGATAAGATGATTTAACTTGTTGAAAAGCTTCAGTCAAGAAGATTTTATCAGCATTTATTAAAAATTTAGTACTATCATCATTAATGGCAATTATTTCCTCGCTTATTATTAACGGCTCGTTTATATTTGCCTTTGAAGCTTTACTTAAGGGGCTTGAAGGGTCAAAATAATATTTATTATTTTCTATTATGAAGTCAATTTTATTGAAATATTTTTTAATCTTAATTATTTTTGAACCTCTAAAACCTCCTCTAAAATTCCATGAATCAACTACACCATCTTCTACATAACTAAAATAAATAAACTCACTATTTATTTGAGAATTATCAATTTCAAGAAATGATTTTCCGTCTTTCTTGGCTTGGTATAAATTAAAAAGACCTTCATACTTTATACAATCTTTAGTCTTTGTTTTAATAGAATTTTTTGATTCATTTGGCTTTTCTTCTATTTCTTTATTTTTATTTTTTTTCTTTTTAAAAAAACCTTGAGCATTTGCTGAGTAAATATTTATAAAAGAAAATACAATTAAAAAAGAGATAAATTTATTCATAGGATTTTTTATTAAATAATAACAAAAGTAATCATTTTAGTAACTTTATTTAAAATTAAATAAATATGAATTTCATAAATTCTGAAATAGAAAATTATTGTTTAAAATTTAGTACTAAAGAAACAAAATTATTACAAAAATTAACTAGAGAGACAAATTATAAAATACTGATGCCCAGAATGATGAGTAGTCATTATATGGGACTGTTTCTAAAGATGATAACAAGCTTCAAAAAACCAAAAAAAATTTTAGAAATAGGTATGTTTACTGGTTACTCCACTATATGCTTAGCAAAGGAATTAGCTGAAGAAGGAGAATTACACACAATTGAAAAAAATGAAGAAATAATCGATTTTGCATCAAAATTCATAAAAGAAAGCAACCTTGATCATAAGATAAATATACATAATGGAGACGCAAAATATATTATTCCAAAATTAACAACAAAATATGATTTAATATTTATTGATGCTGACAAAAAAAACTATTGCTTATATTATGATTTATGTGTTCCCAAATTAAAAAAAGGTGGCCATATACTAATTGATAATGTGTTATGGAGTGGCAAAGTAATAAGTAAATTAAATAAAAATGATAGAGAAACTGCCGAGATTAAGAATCTAAATAAAAAAATACTAGAAGATAAAAGATTTGAAAATATCATTCTACCAATAAGAGACGGATTAATGATTTGTAAATTAATTTAAGAATGGATAAAATTTATATTTTTTGGCTGATTTTAATAATACTATGGAATTTTGGCTATCCAGAAGCAAGCCCCTGGCTCGATGTTTTAATTGCAATTTTACTTTCTATAATTGTTTATTGGATTAGAAGGGAAAAATAATTTATAAACAAAAAAAGCTATACAAAATCCCAATAATGCTCCGAAAAAAACATCCAAAGGAAAATGCTTACCTACATAAACTCTACTGTAACAAATTAAAAGTGCCCATGATATTAAAATATATTTTATCCATATTTTTAAATTAGGAATAGAAAAAAAAAGCATAGATACAATACCAACTGTACTTGATGCATGCCCAGAAACAAAACCATATTTACCCCCTTTATCAACTAAGACTCTACAAATTTCTGAAATTTCCGGATCCCAACACGGCCGTAATCTCTGAAAATACTCCTTAAATCCATAATAATGGATAAAATCTGTTAAAATAAACGTTAAAAAAACACAACCTACAAGATGTTTTATTTTATGTTTTTGAAAAATTACAGCCAGTGAAAAAACTGTTGGAATTATAAATAATGCCATTATTTTATCATTAGTAATAAAAACAAAAAAATCATCTAATAACGAATTACCTTTATTAAGAAATAAAAATAATTTTTTATCGAATTCAATTATCTTTTCAATCATAACTAGGATTTAACATAGACCAAATCTTATCCTTTAATTCATCTAGTCCAATATTAGTTATAGAAGAAATGAAAATAAATGGAATTTTTTTACCAATTTCTTTAGATATTTTATCAATTAACTTACCATCTCCTATATCACATTTAGATATTACTAAAAATCGTTGTTTATTTAACATCGTTTTATCATACTTTTTTATTTCATTCAAAAGAACATAATACTTTTTTAAGATATTTTTTTCATTAATTGGAACCATGAAAATCAAACAAGAATTTCTTTCAATATGTCTCAAAAATCTGTAACCTAAACCTTTTCCTTCGCTTGCCCCCTCAATTATACCTGGAATATCAGCCATGACAAATGAATTTTCATTTCTATAATTTACAATTCCTAAATTTGGAACTAAAGTAGTAAACTCATAATCTGCAATTTTTGGCTTAGCCGCAGTCACGACTGATAGTAAAGTAGATTTACCTGCATTTGGAAAGCCTACTAAACCAACATCAGCTAAAACTTTTAACTCAAAAGAAAATTGACCTTCTTTTCCTAATTGACCATTTTGCGAAAACCTTGGCGTTTGTCTTGTGGGACTTTTAAAAAAAGTATTCCCCTTCCCCCCAATACCACCACTTAATAAAACAAATTCTTCATTATCATTTTCCAACTCACATAAAACTTCATCATTTTTCGTGCTTTTAACAACTGTTCCTAAAGGCACATCAACATATATATCTTTACCTTGAGCACCCGAACTCAAACTCTTACCCCCATTCTGACCATTACCTGATGAAATATGCCTAGTATACTTTAAATGCAAAAGAGTCCATTTATTTCTATTTGCTCGAATGATAACGTGTCCACCTCGCCCACCATCTCCACCATCAGGCCCACCTTTTGCAGTAACTTTATCTCTTCTCAAATGTGCAGAGCCATTACCTCCGTTTCCAGATTTGCAAAAAATTTTTACAAAATCAACAAAATTACTTTTTGAATTTTTCATTCTTTTAAAAAAATTCCTAATTATTTATTAGACTCAATTAATGAGAATATTTCCTCTTTAACATTATCAATTGATAATGTTCCATCTATATTAAAAAACTTATTTTGATTTGCATAGTAGTCTTTTAGAATCTCCGTTTGATTCTTATAAATATTTATTCTGTTAATAATAACTTCTCTATTCTGATCATCCGCTCTATTACTGACTTTCCCTCTTTTTAAAAGCCTTTCTATTAATTCAGCATCAGGCACATCAATACATATCATCATAGAAATTTCTTGATTCATTTTTAATAAAAGTTTATCAAGTGACTCCGCTTGTTTAATAGTTCTTGGAAAACCATCAAAAAGAAAACCTTTAAAATCATTTATGTTTAACATTTTTTTTTCTAACATACCAATAGTAATTGAGTCAGGAACTAACTTTCCTTTATCTATAAATTTTTTTGCCTCAATTCCTAAATCAGTTTTATTTTTAATATTTTCTCTAAAAATGTCTCCAGTTGACAAATGTTTTAAAATATACTTAGAAACCAAAAACTCAGACTGAGTTCCTTTACCACATCCTGGGGGACCAAAAATTAAAATATTTAACATAATTATGTATCCTAATTATAACACAAGTTAATAATTAAAAAAAAAATGAAATAATTTATTATGATAATATATTTTTTTCACTTAAAAGTTTAAATTTACCGTTATTATAACTATATAAAATATAAAAACATGAAAGCAATAGTAAGTATTATAATGGGGAGCACATCTGATTGGCCTGTCATGAAAAAAGCTGCTGATTTTTTTGAATCAATGGAGATACCTTTTGAAGTAAATGCCTTATCAGCTCACAGAACTCCAGAGGAAGTAGAAAAATTTGCTAAAAATTCTGTTGAAAATGGAATCAAAGTTATTATTGCTGGCGCTGGGATGGCTGCTCATTTACCTGGTGTAATTGCAGCTATGACACCTGTACCTGTTATAGGAGTGCCTATAAAAGCATCATTAGATGGATTAGACTCACTATTAGCAATTGTTCAGATGCCCCCTGGAATTCCAGTAGCTACAGTCGCAATTAATGGCGCATTAAATGCCGGAATTCTTGCAGCTCAAATGTTGGCAACAAATGATAGTGAAGTATTCGCTAAAACCGTTGCTTATAAAAAAGATTTGAAAAATAAAATTGTTAAAGCTAACCAAGAATTAGAAAAAGAAAAATTTAAGTTTAGAGTATCATAAATTTTAAATACCACTTAATTTTATTGCTATAGCTAAAAGAAGAATACCGAAGACTCTTCTTAATATTTCTATGCCCACTGGTCCTAATAATTTTTCAATAGGAATAAGCATTCTTAGAACAATATAAATAAATAAAACATTAATTATTATTCCTAAAAATATTTCCAAAAAACTATAAGCGTCTATTGACTTTAAGGACAACAAAGTAGTTAAAGTACCTGCTCCTGCAATTAAAGGAAATGCAATAGGAACAACATCACTTACTTTTTTTGCTTGCTTAGCTGGTTTAAAAAGCTCAATATTTAAAATCATTTCAATCGCAATTAAAAAAATAACAACAGCTCCAGCTATAGAAAATGATTTTAAATCAATACCAATTAAGTTTAAAATCTCCTCACCAATAAATAAAAAAATTAACATTATTATAGTAGAAATCCACGTTACTCTAATTGAATTAATTTGTCCAGTTTTTTGCTTAATACTAATTAAAAGAGGAATGTTACCTAAAATATCAATAACTGCAAATAAAGTTAAGGTTATAGTTAATAGGTCTGTAAATTGTACCATACTCATTTTTTAAGCAAATCTAAAAATATTAACCATTTGAAATGATTTTTACTCCAATTTTTTTAAGATCATTCCAAAATTCCGGATAAGACTTAGACACCACATCACTGTCATCAATAATTAGCTCCTTAGTGATAATTACTAATGGAGAAAAAGCAAGTGCTATTCTGTGATCAGAATGAGTTTTTATTTCACATGAATTTAGTCTAGATGACGACGTATTCATTAAGAAAAAATCATCTTCTAAAACAACTTTTACATTAAATTTTTTAAGCTCAATAGCCATTGACTGCAATCTATTAGATTCTTTAAAATAAAGTGTTTTAATTCCTGTTAACTTCAAGTCAATTCCTAAACCTAAGCAAGTAACTATATATGTTAAAGCTAAATCAGGAGTATCCGAAACATTCCACTCAATTAACTTAGGTTTAGGGAACTTTTCATGTTTTCTTAAAATAACTTTATCGTTATTATAATTTGTTTCAACACCAAGTAAGTTAAAAAAAGAAACTAATGCTGAATCTCCTTGAATACTGTTCTTTAAAAATGAAGAACATACAACTGATGTATTTTTTGAAAATGCTACAACTTCATAAATATATGAAATAGATGTCCAATCAGATTCTATTTTAGAGTACCCTTTGTCATACCTCCCTTCTTTTATTTCTATAAGATTATCATCAAATATAATTTGAGCACCACACTTCCTCATCATTTCAATTGTCATATCAAAAAATGGTCTAGATGGAATTTTATTTTTGAAAATTAATCTTAAACCGCCATTAATCAATGGAGCAACAAGAGCTAATCCTGATGCAAACTGACTAGTTTTAACAGAGTCTATAATTAAATCTTGTGATTTTAGCACTCCTCCATTAATAAAAAATGGAATTTCATAATCCTTCGACTGAAATTTAAATCGCACTCCTAGCTTCATTAAATTAAGTATCAAGTTTTTAATTGGCCTTTTCTTTAGCATGTCACTTCCTTCAATAAAATAATTTTTATTTCTTATAGACAAAACACATAAAAAAAAACGCAATGTTGTCCCTCCATCTTTAACGTCAATTAATAAATCTTTTTGATTCAAAATTTTATTAAGAGTTCTAGTATCTTCAGAATTAGATAAATTAACACAATCAATGTCTTTTGAAGATAAATGATTTATAATTAATGCACGCTGAGAAATACTTTTGGACCCACATATATCTAATGACACATTAGAATTAAATTTTTTAAATTTTAATATATACTTAGACATTTATAGAATTAAAAAAAAATAAAGATTGTTTAATATAATAATCGTCAACAGAAACATCAAAATGAGCTTTGCCTATTTTAGAAATTACTACCATTTGAATATGATTATCTATGTTTTTTTTTATCGGATTTTATATATGACAAAACCCTTTCAATATTTTTTACTTTGGGAAGTGAAAAAATTGAAATTAGATTCATGTATATCTCATTAAAAATAGGCTCTGACAAATAATTTAATTTATTCGAAATATATGACTCACATATCATTCCAATTACTACGCAGATACCGTGATTAAATCTTGATTCATTAACGTGAGCTGACTCAATTGCATGGCCAATAGTATGACCAAAATTTAATTTTTTTCTTACATTATCATCAAAAAAATCTTTCCGAATAATCAATTTTTTTATACTAACAGATCTAAATATTAAATTCTCAATATCATCACTTAATTTAATCTTATTTTTTTTCAAAATAGACCAAAGATCTAGATCAGAAATTAAAGAATATTTAAATATTTCACCAAAACCGGAAATTATTTCATTTCTAGGTAAAGTTTTTAAAAAAATAGGAAGAATGAGTACCAAAATTGGATTATTAAATGACCCTAGTTTATTTTTAATATTATTAAAATTCACACCTGTTTTCCCCCCAATAGAAGCATCTACTTGAGATAATAAAGTAGTAGGCACATTAACATAATTAATTCCTCTATTAAATATAGATGCTAAAAACCCACCTAAATCTGATACTACTCCTCCTCCTAAATTAATAAATAGAGACTTTTTTTCAGCTCTATATTTAATTAACTGATTTGTTAGTGAAGAAACCGTATCTAAATTCTTTGAAGACTCTCCATTATTTATTTTTAAAATAATAGAACTTTTAATTGAAGGAAAAAATTGAAAAAAAATATCCAAACAATATTTTTCACTATTTGTGTCAACAAGAATAAATATTTTTTCTTTTAGAAATTTATTAAAAAATACTTGAGATTCTTTTAAAGAATTATCACCTAATAAAATAACTGGATTTTTCAAAATTATTTTTTTATAATAAGTAAAGCTAAATATAAATCTAACAACACAAAAACGTTAAATCTTGTTTTATATATTTGCAATAAGTTATGTTTGAAAACACTGAAATATCTTTCCATTCAAAATCTGAAAAAGATTTAAAAAAATCTAAAAAGTTATTTCAATTATTAAGAAGTTCAAGTCTTGTCAAAACAGGAAAGTTTTTATTAGAATTAGCTATTTTTTTAAAAATCCCTATTAACAGTATAATTAAAAACCTATTCTTTAAACAATTTTGTGGTGGGGAAACTATTGATGAATGTCAAAATTTGATAAACGAATTGTCATCTTATAATATCAAATCTACTCTTGATTATTGCGTTGAAGGAAAAAAAAATAATGAAAAAAGAACGACAACATTTACTCAGATTTTAAATACTATAGAAGAGAGTAAAGAAAACATAAATATACCCTTTTGTGTTTTTAAAATGAGTGGAGTAATCACATTAATGAATGATTCCTATGTCACAGATTTTTGGTGCAAAAAAAATACTGAGAAAATAAAATTTTTGTTTAAACAGGCGCAAAAAAATAAAATACCAATTTTAATTGATGCTGAAGAAAGCTGGATACAAAACGGTATAGATAAAATAACCGAAATTTTAATGAAAGAGTTCAACAAAAATGAAGTTATAGTATTCAATACTATTCAATTATATAGAAAAGATAGGTTACATTATATTAAAAAATTACACTTGCAAGCTAAAAAAGAAAATTTCAAAATTGGTTTAAAATTAGTGAGAGGAGCTTATATGGAAAAAGAACGAGATTTTGCTAAAAAAAATAAATATATTTCGCCGATTCACGAAACAAAATCAGATTGTGACAGGGACTTTAATAATGCACTAAAATATTGCGCACAGAACATTGAAGACATCTCAATATTTGTAGGAACTCATAACGAAGAAAGTTGCATTTATTTAACTGAACTAATGAAAGAAAATAATATTAAAGAAAGTGACTCGAGAATTTATTTTTCTCAATTATTAGGAATGAGTGACCATATAAGTTATAATTTAGCCAAAACTGGATATAATGTCACAAAATATATTCCTTTCGGACCAATCAAAGAAATGATTCCTTATTTAATTAGAAGAGCAGAAGAAAATTCATCTGTAAAAGGACAAACTTCTAGAGAACTATCCTTAATCACAAAAGAGTTAAGAAGAAGGAAAACTAATCATTCTCTTTAACCTCAATTCTCACTAAGGAAATTTTCTTACCACATTTTTCAAATAATAATTCTGATATCATATAATCATTACTTGGTTTTAACAAGTAATGAAAGCAAGGTTTTCTAGATAAAATTTCTATATCAGAATTTCTAATTAAATCACTGTAAAAAAAACTATCTTTTCTTAAAACACCTAAATGAGATAATAGTTCATGTTCTAAATTATTATCATAAACTAACATATTAACAACTTTGTCATGACCTTTAAAATAATCTAAATAACCTTTTTTAGTTTTAGATATTTTTTCAGCAGGGAAAATAAGTTTAATAAAAATAACACCTATAAGGGTGCCAAAAATAAAAAAAATGAGTCTATTACTAAAAGGCATGAAAAACTTACTTTAAAGTTTTATATGGCAAATTATACCAATCACCAATAACTTTATTAGTAAGGTTACCATTAATTACATAAACTCCTTGAGAAATATTATCATTTTGAACAATTGTGTTTTTTACACCTCCAAAATTTGCGATTTCCAATAAAAGCGTTGAAAAAATATTACTTAAAGCAAAAGAAGCTGTCCTAGCCATCCTTGAAGGAATATTCGGAACACAATAATGAATAACACCATGTTTTATAAATGTAGAATTATTATGAGTTGTTAACTCTGATGTTTCAAAACAACCTCCTCTATCAATACTAACATCGACAATCACAGATAGCGGCTTCATCATTTTAACCATTTCCTCTGAAACCACACAAGGTGTTCTTTCATCTTTTACTCTAATTGCACCAATAACAACATCAGCCCTTCTAATAGCTTTCTGCAAAGCTTTTGGATGAATCATGCTAGTATCAAGTCTAGCGCCCAATTTATCTTGAATTCTTCGTAATTTATGTAATGATGTATCAAAAATCTTAACAGAACATCCTAGAGCTTTTGCAGATCGAGCAGCAAATTCACCCACAGTTCCTGCTCCTATTATTAAAATATTTGTTGTGCTAACTCCAGCAATACCACCCAAAAGAAGACCTTTACCTCCGTTAAAATTACTTAGACACTCTGCGGCAATTAATACCGAAGCATTACCTGCTATTTCACTCATTGATCTAACCACAGGAAAAATCCCTTCTTCATCCTTAATATAATCAAATGCAATTGCTGTTGTTTTTTTACTAATTAATTTTTGAAAATATTCTTTTTTTTGAACTTTTAATTGTAGTGCTGAAATCAAAGTTCTTCCATTTTTCATCATTTCTAATTCATCTAAATTAGGTGGAGAAACTTTCAATACAATATCAGATTGATATACCTTTTTTACATCATCTACGATTTGAGCTCCAGCCTCACTATATTCATGATCTAAAAAACTACATGAATCACCAGCACCTCTTTCAAAAATAATTTGGTGACCATGATTAATCAAAAGTGCTACTGAATCAGGAGCTAAAGCAACTCTTTTTTCTTGTAAAAAAATTTCCTTAGGAATCCCTATAGTCAACTTTTTTTTATCATGTGTTTTTTCTAGCACTTCCTCTTGGGGAAGATAAAAACCAGATTCTGAAAATGAAAGAAATTCTTTTTCCATTAAATTATTTTATAGTTAATACACGTTTTTTGCTCTCTAATTTTAAATTTAAAAATAATACATTTTCATCTAACAAAGGTATAATTAATTCTGGCCATTCTATAAAACAATAACAACCAGAATTTAAATATGAATCTGTTCCAATATCTAAAGCCTCTTGAATTGAATTTAATCTATAAAAATCAAAATGGAATATTTTTTCTCCATCCTCAGATAAATATTCATTAATGATTGGAAATGTAGGACTTGAAACAATTTCATTTACTCTTAATTGTAAACAAAAATTTTTTATTAATGTAGTTTTACCAGTACCTAAATCACCACTAATAGCAATAATTCTGTTAGAATAATTAGTCAGAATTAAAGAAGAAAGTTTAAATAATTCTTTTTCAGAAAATATATCAATCTTTTTATTCATCTTTTTTAGATAAATGTACAAAAGGTATAATCATTTCTTCTAATGATACCCCTCCATGTTGATAAGTGTCTTTATAATAATTTACATAATGATTGTAATTATTTGGATAAGCAAAAAAATAATCGTTTCCAGCAAAAATAAAAGATGAGGAAATTTTACTATGAGGTAAATTAATTAAACTGGGGTCTTCAACATGAAAAACATTTTTTTTATCAAAACTCATTCTCCTTCCAGTTTTATATCTCAAATTAGTTGAAATATCTTTTTCCCCAACAATTCTAGAAGCAGTTTGGACATTAATTGTACCGTGATCTGTAGTAATAATTAAATCTATATTTTTAAAAGATAACTCTTTAAATAATTCAAATAATGGGGAATTTTTAAACCAAGTTAAAGTTAAATCTCTATAAGATTTTTCATTTCCAGCTAATTCTTTAATCATTTTAATATCAGTTTTAGCATGAGAAAGAAAATCAACAAAATTGTAAATAACTATATTTAAATCATTATTCATTAAGTCATCTATTTTATCAACTAATTTTTTACCTGAATCTAGATTTAAGATTTTATTAAAACTTGTTTTAAAAGATACACCTTCTCTTTTAATAAGCTCATTAATTAATTCCTCTTCATGTAAATTTTTACCGCCCGTCTCAAAATCATCAACCCAAAGATTTGGATAGCGACTCTTAATTTCAGAGGGCATTAAACCTGAAAATATAGAATTTCTTGCATACTGAGTTGATGTTGGAAGAATGCTACAATACGTAGTTTCTTCTGAAATAACAAAAAATTGTTCTAACAACGGTTTAATTAATATCCATTGATCCAATCTAAAATTATCTATTAAAACAAAAAACATTGGTTTTTTTGTAATTAATGGTAATACTTTTTTCGAAAATAAATTATTTGAAAGAACAGGCGCATTAGAATTGTTTTCTATAAACCATGACAAATATTCATTTTTAATATATTTAAAAAAAGATTGATTAGCCTCTTTCTTTTGCATTAATAGCACCTCAGAAATAGATTCATTACTTATATTATCTAAATCTAATTCCCAATTAATAATATCTTTATACAAATCAACCCAATCATCAAAACAACTAGCATTATTAATAGATTGTGAAATTAAAGAGTAGTCTTTTCTATAATCAGTTTGAACTTTATTATGGACTAATCTGTCAACATCTAAATTTCTTTTTATACTAGATAAAATCTGATTTGGATTAACAGGTTTAATTAAATAATCTGCTATCTTTCCACCAATTGCATCCTCCATAATAGATTCCTCTTCACTTTTTGTTATCATCACAACTGGGGTGTTTTTTATTTTTTTAATTTCTGATAAAGTTTCTATCCCACTTAAGCCTGGCATGTTTTCATCTAAAAAGATGATGTCATATTGATTTTTTTTCAAAATATCTAAAGCATCACTTCCATTAGTAGCTGATGTAACAAGAAAACCTCTTTCTTCTAAAAATAGCACATGTGGCCTAAGTAAATCAACCTCATCATCAATCCATAATATTTTAAAATTATCCATTATATTTCTGTAACTAAATTTGAAATCATAAATTTATGTTTTTCTTTAAAAGTGAAAAAGTCTAAGAACAAAATATTAAACGATCCAATATATGGTTTTATTGCTATACCAAATGAGTTAATATATAAAATAATTGAACACCCTTATTTTCAAAGATTAAGAAGAATATCTCAACTTGGACTTTCTTATCTTGTATATCCTGGAGCACACCATACTAGATTCCATCATGCAATTGGAGCCATGCACCTGATGCAAAAAGCAATCAATGTGTTAAAAAGAAAAAACATTAAAATAAATCACGAAGAAGAAGAGGCTCTTTTAATAGCAATTTTACTTCATGATATTGGCCACGGACCATTCTCACACGCTCTAGAACATAGTTTTGTTAATAATATATCTCACGAAAAAATTTCTATTCAATTTATGGAAGAATTAAATAGAATTTTTAAAAATAAATTATCATTAGCAATAAAAATTTTTCAAAATAAGTATAAAAAGAAGTATTTATATGAATTAATTTCTAGTCAAATAGACGTTGATAGATTAGATTATTTGAATAGAGACAGTTTTTATTGTGGAGTTGCAGAGGGAATAGTTAATTCTACTAGAATTATTGACATGTACAATGTTCACAAAGGCAAACTAGTTTTAGATTACAAAGGTTTATATACCATTGAAAAGTTTATTCTTTCAAGAAAATTAATGTACCTACAAGTATACATGCATAAAACAGTTTTGTCAGCAGAATACACATTAATGAACATATTAAAAAGAGCAAAACACTTGACAACTAAAAAACAAAAAATATTCATGACTAATAGTCTTAAGAAATTTCTTAATGATGAAATAAACATGAATAATAAAAAAAACTTACAGAAAAATTTAAATTATTTTTCTCAACTAGACGACTATGATGTTTTCATATCTATAAAAGAGTGGCAAAAAAGCAATGACAAAATATTATCAATGTTGTCAAGACAAATTATTGAAAGGAAATTACATAAAATAGAAGAAATAGAAATAAAAGAAATACCTTCAACAATAAAAAAAATTAAAAATAAATTAGTTAAAAAAACCAATTTTAGCAGTAAAGAATTAGAATACCTAGCTTTTTCAATTAAAACAAAACATAAAATTTATGTGCCTGCTAAAAATCCTATCTATATATTAAAAGAAAGAAGCAATAAGTACGAACTAAGTAGAATTGAAAAAGATTTAAACTTTAATAAAAAACAAAATACAATAATTAAAAACTTTATTTGTTATCATCCAAGTGTTAGAAAATCCTAATTATGAATTTTAGTTTAAAAGAAATTTGTCAGAAAATAAATGGTGTTAGTGTAGGAGAAATGGAAGCCTTTATAAACTCAACCTCTGGGATTGAAAATTCAATAAAGAATTCAATTTGTTATTTAGATAATATAAATTTTGAAAAAATAATTTGCTCTGGAAATTTAAAAGCTTCTGCGTTATTAATAGAAAATAAATTAATTAATAAATT